>Ga0105044_10001129_pt1 | contig 35056 bp, 33 predicted proteins | sample MAT01_FD_78092 | JGI IMG/M metagenome (GOLD analysis project Ga0105044, IMG submission 78092) | Freshwater microbial communities from Lake Fryxell liftoff mats and glacier meltwater in Antarctica - MAT-01 | ecosystem: Environmental > Aquatic > Freshwater > Ice > Liftoff microbial mat | place...
CTTCCAAGACGCCTTCGGCCTCGACCTACGCGATCTGGGCTAGATATCGGCGGGTCGACGGGCTACGCCATTGTGATGGCAGGGCGGTGCAGGACAGCGTGCGAGGGAACAACGACCACGTCGTCGCCCTCCTGAGACGCGGTGCCATCGACAATCAGGCTGTAGTCGCCAGCGGCCGGATGGGGGAAGACCATCGTCACCTGCGGCCGAGGCCCGATGTTGCGGCGTGCCGTGCGGCCAGCAGCGGCGCGTAGCGAACTGCCGTCATAGCTGGTGGGCACCGCCAGCGAATGTGCACGCAGGTCGTCGCCGACTGTCACGAGATACCCCCACGGATAGGCAGCCAGCGTCGCACCCAGCTCTGACAACGGAACAGGAATGCTCATCCGAACACCCGGCACGCCGCCGGCAAGGGCAGTAACAACGGCAACGGATCGACCGCGTTGCCGCCGCCAGGCTGAATCTCGAAGTGAAGGTGATAGTTGCCGGGGCCAGGGTTGCCCGTGTCACCGACATACCCGATGAGCTGGCCCTTGTACACCACGCTGCCCTTCTTGAGACCCGGCGCGAAACCCGAGAGGTGCCCGTATACGTAGATGGTTCCGCCACGCCCCGCCGTCAGCCGCCACAGGTTCCCCGACAGGGTGGCGTTCGGGGCTCCCGCAATCGTTTGCGTCGTCAGCGTGCCGTCCGCCATTGCGTAGACCTCCTGTCCCAACGTCGCAAGAATGTCGATACCCGCATGCGAGCGGCCGCCGCTGCGGGGATCGCCGTAGTTGTCGAGCACGTCGCACTTGGGGCTGGGCGCCATCGGGAAGTTGTCGGGCGGCACTACACGCAACCGTTTCGCAGGGGCGCCTGCGGCCGCCGCACCGTCGAATGTCGGCGGAGTCACCGCGCTCGGGGCGGCCTCGGCGCCGAATGCACCGAACCCGACCAGCGTCAGTGCGGCGCACGCGCACAGAGCGGCGCGCAGAGAATGTAGGTGGAGGAAACGGATTCGTGCAGGCTACCCGCGCCCAATTTGCGGCAGCCATCGCGGCGCCAGCCGGCAGCGCCGTTCTTGTCGCAGCCCCGACCTCCAGAACTGGTGGTCACAGGCGCGACAGGTACGCCTTCGGCACGGACGACTATTGCTCGGGGGCGTCGGCGAAATCGGCTTCGACGATGTCTCTGTCCTCCGGGTCCACGATCGGCACCTGCTTGGCGGCGGCCCACGCCGCCAGACCTTCGTCCTCGCGCCCCAGATCGCGCAGCGCTCGCGCTCGCGCCTCGTGCGCATACGCGAGATCGAAGTCGACCAACCCGTTCTGTACGCACTGCGCCAGACAGGCATCGGCGTAGTGAAGCGAGCGGGCACCCTGCCCGGTGAGCAGATGCACCTTGGCAAGCACGTACAACGCTCGCGCCTCGTTCGCCGGGCCGGCCCCGCGCGCACGCTGCCAGTGATAGGCGGAGCTGTACCCGCGGCGCAGCATCTCCTCGTCATCCGTTGCGGTGCGGGCCTCCTTGCTGACAAGATCCCACACGCTGTTGTTGCACTCCACACCCTGGGCACGGTGCCAATCTCCAGCGGCATCGTCCGCCACTGCATCGGCGAGGTCAACCGACGCCGCCGGCAATGGCTCGCCTGTCTCCAACAGTGTTTTCAAGCCGTCGAGAATCCACTCCCAACCGGCTTTGGTGTGCGCCCACGTCAGCGGGCTGCGTGCCAGATCACCGTGCACCACATCCAGCCGGGTGAGGCCATCGCCAGCGACAGCCAGCGTCCACTCCACTCGTGAGGGCGGCTCGGCGGCCATCGCTGCGTCATACAGCACGTGCCATGTCTGCACCAGACGGTGTGGCGCTTCCAGTACCTCGATCGTGCCGTCGAGAGCTGGCTGCCCTGTTCCCATCGAGGTTCGGTATGGCTCGCCCGCCACCGGTGGCTGGTCGAACGCCGTGCCGTGAAAGTAGCGGCGGGTGAACGCCGGGTCGAGCAGCGCGTTCCAGACCTGCTCAATCGGCGCTCTGATGTAGATGCGGTACTGATGTCGGGTGATGGCCATGTCGTGTCCTGTCTGTCACCGCGTCGCTCTACGCGGAGTGTTGCTCGAGGTCGGCCTGCAGGCCGACCATTGCGTGTGCGAACGGTTGTGCGTACTTGCTGATCCAACGCTCGGCGAGTTGCTGGATGGGGATCGGGTTGAGGAAGTGCAGCTTGGTACGGCCCTCGCGGCGAGTGGTCACCAGGTTGGCGGCCTCGAGAACGCCGAGGTGCTTCATGACGCCGAAGCGAGTCATCCCCGGGAAGCAATCGCACAAGGCCACCACGGTCTGCCCGTCGTGACTGAACAACGCGTCGAGCAGTTCGCGACGCGTGTCGTCGGCCAGTGCCTTGAAGACGAGTGAGTCGCTCATTGCTCGGCACCATACGTGACCAATTAGTCACCTGTCAACAACTGAGTCGTGTTGAACAGTCTCATTCTTGACTGGAATAGTCGGGTATCTCGGTAGCGTTGCCATCACCAGTACGTCAGATAGCAAGCCGTTCCCAAGGAGCTCCACAATGACCGTTCGTCTCGGCGACACCGCCCCCGACTTCACCGCCCCCACCACCCAGGGCGAGATCAGCTTTCACGAGTGGCTGGGCGATTCTTGGGGCGTGCTCTTCAGCCATCCGAAGGATTTCACGCCGGTGTGCACCACTGAACTGGGCTACGTCGCCAAGATCAAGCCCGAGTTCGACAAGCGCAACGTGAAGGTCATCGGCCTCTCGGTGGACAACGTGGAGAGCCACCTCAAGTGGGAGGGCGACATCGGCGAGACCCAGGGCACGCCGGTCAACTTCCCGATGATCGGCGACCCGGACCGCACCGTTGCCAACCTGTACGACATGATCCACCCCAACGCCAGCGACACGATGACCGTGCGCTCCGTATTCGTCATCGGCCCGGACAAGAAAGTCAAACTGACCCTCACCTACCCGGCCAGCACCGGCCGCAACTTCGACGAGATCCTGCGCGTGATCGACAGCCTGCAGCTGACTGCTCAGTACAAGGTCGCCACCCCGGCCAACTGGGTCGACGGAGACGACGTCATCATCGGTGGCGCAGTCAGCGACGAAGACGCCAAGGCGCTCTTCCCCCAGGGCTGGACCACCGTCAAGCCCTACCTGCGCGTGCTCCCCCAGCCCAACAAATAGCTCCCGACCCATTTTACGTCAACGCTCTCGGGCAGCGAGCTGGGGCTATGAGCCCCGGACTTTGACACAAACCTGGTGGCAGGCTCAGCGCTTCCAGGGAGGACGGTTCTCTTTGCGCATCACGAAACGCAGACCGCTCCATACGTCGTCGATGGCGCACACCTTGTTGTCGACCCAGCCGGTCTTCAGCAGCGTTGCGCGCAGGACGTCTTCGCTGATGTCGGTCTGCACGCCGCTGGTCTTCTTCGGCCACGCAACCCACACGCCACCGATGGGCTGGGCCGCATCGGTGAGTGCCTTCCACTCGTCGCGCAGCGCGATCTTTTCGGTGTAGAAGGCGACGATGACGTCGATCGGTGGCATCAGGTGTCGCTGCCAAATGGCGTCGCCGGTGTCGCCCAGCGCCGCCATGAACGTGGGCGGCGCATGGAGCACCGTGAACACGACATCACCCGTGATGCCCAGCTTCTTGTTGAGCGGAGTGTTCGAGTACCCGGCGCTCACTTCAACCCGCTGCTGGACATGACCCGGTCAACCTCGATCTCGATCACGACCCGATCGTCGCGAACCTTTGGTTGACGGTAGCGGAGCGCGTAGGCGGCAACTGCGCCCGCCACCGCTGCGTCGTCATCCAGCAACCGCACCGGCCCTTCGAACGTCACCCAGCGGCCGCCATCGAGCTGGGTGACCGAGGCCCTACCGCCGCGGCGGGCGTTGCGCGCCTTCACCGACGGGGCGAACGTGATGACCCGGGCGACACCATTCGCGAACGTGAAGCCGACGGGCACCGCATGCGGCGAACCGTCGGCCCGCTGGGTCGCCAACACAGCCAGGTGGCGTTCGGCGATGAATTCGGCAAGAGCCGGCGTGAGTTCCATCATCCGTCCGCTGCGATCGCGGTCAGGATGCCCACCCGAGTCGCTCGCCACGCAGGCACGACGGCGGCCACCACGCCGGCACAAAAGGCCAGCACCATGATCCACACAATGCTGGTGACCGGAATCGAGAACTCGGTCAGCCCTTGATCGCGCAGCGCAATGATGACGACGTAGCCGAGCACGAGACCCATCATCACACCGACAGCCGCGCCGTAGAGCGACGTGATCACGCTCTCCCACCGCACGGTGGTGCGCACCTGCACACGGGTCATCCCGACGGCGCGCAGCAGACCGGTCTCGCGACGACGTTCGTAGACCGCGAGCAGCAGAGTGATGACAATGCCGAACAGCGCAATCAGCACGGAGAGCATCAGCAAGCCGTAGATGAACGCGAGGCTGCGGTCGATGATGTCGGCGCGACTGGCGATGAACTCCTGTTTGTCCTGCAACTCGCCAATGCCGTAGTCGTCAACGAGGGCCTGAACAACGTCGCGGAACTGGCCCTCGGAGACGTCGGGCGACCTCGTCACAGAGACGATGCCCGCAGGCGCCGCGATGCTGGTGTTCAGGAACGTGTCGCGGTGATACGTGCGAGAGGGAATGAAGTCGCTGCTCTCATACACGCCCTGCACCGTCAGCGGCACATCTGCGCCATCGATGAACAACACGAGCTCATCGCCGATCGCCAGTTCTTTGCTCTTCGCATCGCCCTCGCTGATGAGTACCCCCTGCGGGGTCAGCGCGGCCATCGAGCCCTCGACGAAGGTCAGCGCCACCAATCCGTCGGCGGTTACCGGGTTGATCACCGCGCCCGGCGCACCCTTGCCATCGGCAGTCGCAACGAACGCGAACCCGAGACCGCTGGCCGTGCCAACCGCTGGTAACTCGTTGAGCTGATCAACGAGTTCCTGGCTGAAGCTGAGGCTGCCGCCGTTGGTGGAGTTGATGACGTACTCACCCTGGAACGTGGCGCCCACGACATCGGTGATCTGTGCCTTGATCGAGGCAGCAAAGACGGACGCGCCGGTCACCAATGCGACGCCCAACAACACCGGCGCCGCGGTGCGGGCGGTGCGTCGCGGGTTGCGCTGCACGTTGCCGCGCGCCATCGTGCCGGTGACGCCACGGAACCGCTGCACGGGCGCACCGATCAAGCGGCCGATCGGCCGGGCCAGCACAGGGCCCAACAGCAGCAGCGCGGCGAACAGCCCGACGACGCCGATGGCCAACAGCACCGCATCGGCTCCGGCCATGACGGCAACAATCGAGCCAACGCCGATGGTGGCCGCAATGCCCGCCCACACCACACGCCGACGCACTGAGCCGACCCTCTCCAGAATCGCGTCGCTCATCGCTGCGACCGGCGGAATGCGACCAGCGCCGATAGCTGGCCCAACCGCGGCCAACACCGTCGCGAACGTGCCCGCCAACAACGTGATCGTAATGGTGCGCGTCTCGATGGCCAGACCGCGAGCGGGGATCACATAGTCGAACGCGTTGAGCAGTGCCTTGATGCCGCTCGCCAAGCCGATGCCACCCACCAACCCGACCAGCGAACCGGCCAAGCCGACAAACACCGCTTCGATCATCATCGACCACGTGATCTGCCGGCGGCTTGCGCCGAGCGCGCGCAGCAGCGCATTCTCGCGTTGGCGCTGGGCAGCGGTGATGGAGAACACGTTGTAGATCACGAACATGCCAACGCCGAGTGCAATGAACGAGAAGATCGCAAGGAAGATGGTGACGAAGCTGAGGCTCTTCTCGATCTCGGTTTGCGTCTGCGCAGTGATCTCGGCGGATGTCAGCGTTTCGGCCACCTCCGGGTCGAGCGTGTCGCGGAGCCGCTGCACCAGCACGTCGGGCGCCACCGAGCTGTCGCCCTTGACCAGTACTGCATCGATGAAACCGGGCTTGGCGATGAACTCTTCGGCAGTCGGTTCGTCGAACAGTGCCCACGTGGCATTGCCAGGCGAAATGATGTCGTCGTACTGGACGATGCCGATCAGTGTGAACGTGCGCGACCCGCCCTCGGCGTTGACTTTCACCTCGTCACCGAGCGAGAAGCCCCCGTCATCAGCCGTGATCGTGTCGAGCGCCACCTCGCCACCACCCTGTGGAAGCCGCCCTTCGGCAACGCGCCAGACCGACAAATCACCCGCCGCGATCGCAGCGCCGAAGGTGGGTGCGGTCGGCCGCTCGATCGGCTCGCCGTCCTTACCGATGACCACTGCATCGCCCTGGATCACGGCCTGCGCCGCACCTACGCCAGGCACCGCCTTCACCTCGTCGAGCACGCTGGTCGGTAAGCGGTCGCGCCGCTCCAACCCGAACAGGTTCTCCACCGAGTTGCTGCTCTGCACGTAGCCATCGACACGTTCGTAGACGTCGGCGAACAACGCGTCGAAGGTGCGCTCGATGGTGTCGCGGAAGATGAACGTGCCAGAGAGGAACGACGTGCTCGCCACGATGGCGAGCGCTGTCAACAACAATCGCGGCCACCGGGCCAGCACACTTCTCATCGCCAAACGGAACACAGGTTCATCCTTTCTTGGGCCAGGTGGGCTCGTTCACGCCATCGATCATGTGGTGGCGATCGCCTTCAGCATGTCGGCTTTGGCCGCCTTGTACGCGGGCAGCACGGATGCCAGGGCGGACAGCGCAAGGGCGATGACCACCGCGACCAGAATCGTCGGGTACGGCAACGAGAACACACTGAGACCTTGGTCCTCGAACGCCTTCACGATGATCCAACCCAACGCGACGCCCAAGGCAGTACCGAGGATGACCCCGACTACACCGGTGATCATGCTCTCCCAGAGCACGCTGCTGCGCACCTGCCGCTTCGTCATGCCAACAGCACGCAGTAGACCCAGCTCCCGGCGGCGCTCGTACACCGCAAGCCAAAGGGTGATGACGATGCCGATGACTGCGATGAAGATGGACATGCCCAGCAGTGCATAGATGAAGTTGAGGAAGGTGTCGATCTGCCCGCTCTGCTCGTCGATGTAGCTCTCGCGGTCCTGCAGCTTGGCCGTCGGATAGGTGTCGACGATCGCCCTCAGTGCTGCGGTGTTGGCTTCCGTGACGCCGTCAGTGGTGCGCACGAAGACGGAGAGGTCGAAGACCGGAACGGACTGCCCGTCGAACAGTGCACGGTCGACGATGAGGTTGCCGAACACGTCGTCATCGAAGAGGCCAACCAGCTTCAGCGGCAGCTCCGTTCCGTCGAGCAACTTGACGGTGACCGTGTCGCCCATCGCCAGTCCGTCTCGCTCGGCCTTGTCGGCGGAGTAGAGAATGCCACCGATATCGAGTTGTTCGAAGCCACCGCTGACGAACGCAAGCTGCAGGACAGCCTGCGCGTCGACGGGCGAAAGGGCGAGGACGCCCTTCGAATCGAACTCGCCGCCCTCCTTGACGAACAACTGCGTGGCTGCGAGCCCGAGGGCATCACCAACGCCCGTCGCCTTGATCTCGGTCGCAACAGTGGGCGGAATGCCGAGACCGGCATTGCCCTGCTCAGGTGAGACCACGTAGTCGGACGAGAAGGCCTCGCCGATGATCTTGCGGGTGCTCTCCTTCGCCGATGCACCGAGCGTTGCGACGCCGATCAGCAACGACAGTCCGACGGCCAGCGCACCCGCCGTGAGTGCCGTGCGCTTGGGATTGCGGGCAGCGTTCCGGCCGCTCATCGTGCCCGCCGGACCGCGGAGCTTGGTGAGTAGCGGTGAGGCAAGCCTGGCCACCGGAGCAGCGACGAACGGACCCAGTGCGATCAGCGCAACGAACAGGTTGGCCACGCCGAACCCGAGCCAGTTGGCGTTGCCCCGCAAGCCGAGAGCAACTGCCACGATCGCGATCAGGACCGCGAGACCGCCGAGAACCTTGCGACGTACCGACACGGCTGCACGGTCGACCGCGAGGTCGCGCATGGCCGCCAACGGTGGGACTCGACCCGCACGGATCGCGGGCGCAATTGCACACACCAGCGTGACGATGACACCGACGATCATCGTGATGACGAACCCGCCTGCGCCGATCACCAGCGGTGTGTCGGTCGGGCCGAAGCCGACCTTGCGGAGCCCCCAGAGAATCAACGACGCGAGCCCCAGGCCGCCGACGCAACCAAGAGCAGACCCACCAATGCCCACCACCGAGGCCTCCACGAACATCGAGCGGGTGACCTGGGCGCGGCTGGCGCCAATCGCCCGCAGCAGTGCGTTCTCCTGCTGACGCTGTGCGGCCGAGATGCTGAACACGTTGTAGATGATGAAGCTGCCGACGAAGATCGAGATCAACGCGAACACCGACAGGAACAGCGTGATGAACCCAAGGCTCTCCTGGACGGCGCTCTGGTTCTCCTTCGTGATCTCGGCGCCGGTGAGCACTTCCACCTCCGGATCGCCGATGGCTTGCTCGATGCTCGCCGCCAGGTCGGTGTCGCTCACCGAGCCGTCGCTGCGCACCACGATGTTGTCGACCTTGGTGGCGTCGCCGATGACGAACTCCTGGGCGGTCGGCAACTGGAACAGGGCCCAGCTCGCAGCCCCCGAGGTATCGTTACCAGCGAAGCGGGCCGTGCCGACCACTGTGAAATCTCGAGGTTGACCGGTCGCTGTGATACTGACCGTGTCACCAACCGCAACCTTGCCCGTCGTGGCCGACGCGACGTCGAGCACGACTTCCCTGTCGCCTGCTGGCGCGCGGCCCTCCTCGATAGCCCACGGCGAGCCCTTGATGTCGAGCCATGCACCTGCGAACTTCGGCGGGCCGTCCTGGCCGAGCACCTTGCCGTCGAACGACACGATGGCACTGCCGAACACGTCGCCACTGGCCTCGGTGACGCCGGGCACTGCAGCGACGTCGTCGACCAGCGCAATATCGATTCGATCCCGCGTCTCCTCGCCGAAGTCGCCTTCGATGACATTGGAGGAACGCACGAACGCATCAGTGCCCGCGTAGGCATCGGCGAAGATCGAGTTGAAGCTGCCCTTGATCGTGTCCGTGAATACGAACACACCGGACAGGAAGGACGTGCCGGCGATGACCGCCAGCGCCGTGAGGACCAAACGTCCCTTACGGCTCCAGATGTTTCTCAGGCTGAGCTTGAACATCGCTCATTCACCGAAGCGCTTCATGCGGTCCAGGACACGCTCGGCGGTGGGATCGGCCATCTCGTCGACAACCTTGCCATCGGCCAGGAAGATCACGCGGTCGGCGTAGCTGGCAGCGTTGGGATCGTGAGTGACCATCACGATGGTCTGGCCCAGTTCGCGCACGGCGAGCCGCATGAAGTCGAGGATCTCGGCGCCCGTGCGGCTGTCCAGGTTGCCGGTGGGCTCGTCGGCGAAGATGATGGTCGGCTGGCTGGCCAACGCGCGGGCGACTGCCACACGCTGCTGCTGACCACCCGACAACTCGCTGGGGCGGTGCTTCAATCGCGACCGCAGGCCGACCGTGTCGATCACGCGGTCGATCCACACTTGGTCGCCCTTGGTGCCACCGAGCAGCAACGGCAGAGTGATGTTCTCCTCCGCCGTCAGCGTCGGCACCAGGTTGTACGCCTGGAAGATGAAGCCCACCGCGGTACGACGCAGCTCGGTGAGCTGCTTGTCGTTGAGCGTGGCCAGGTAGATCTCGCCGATGTACACGGCGCCGCTCGTCAGCGAATCCAAACCTGCCAGGCAATGCATCAGGGTGCTCTTGCCGGAACCCGACGGGCCCATGATGGCGGTGAACTTGCCGGTTTCGAACTGCACAGTCACACCGTCGAGCGCGCGCACTTCGCTGTCGCCTCCGCCGTAGATCTTCGATGCATTGTCAGCGCCGGCGGCGGCAACGAGAGTCTGTGAATCTGTCATACAACTGTTGTACCGCTGCAGGCGTCAGCTTTTGTCCCCTCCGAGGGTGACGTCCGTCAGCCAAAAGAGTGATCAGCTCAGCGAGTCGGGGGTTCCGGGCGTCACCAGGCCACTCTCGTAGGCAACCACCACCGCCTGCACCCGGTCGCGCAGGCCCAGCTTGGTCAGCACTCGGCCGACATGGGTCTTCACCGTTGCTTCGCCCAGATACAGCTGCGTCGCGACCTCACTGTTCGACAGCCCGCGAGCCATCAGCTTCAGTACTTCCAACTCGCGGTCGGTCAGGTCGGCCAAGCCAGGCGCGACCGCGCTGGGGTCGACCGAGGGACGACGTGACACTTCCTCGATCAGCAGACGGGTCACCGATGGGGCCAGCAGTGCATCGCCAGCGGCGATCACGCGCACCGCATTGATCAGTTGCTCGGCGGGCGCGTCCTTCAACATGAAGCCGCTGGCACCAGCGCGCAGCGCCGAGTACACGTAGTCATCGAGGTCGAAGGTGGTCAAGATCAGTACCCGAGCGTCGCCCTCGGCGGCGGCCACGTGACGGGTTGCCTCGATGCCATCCATGATCGGCATACGCACGTCCATGAGCACCACGTGGGGCGAGCTACGGGCAACGACCTCGATCGCCTCGCGACCGTCGCCGGCCTCGCCCACCACCGTGATGTCGGCCTCGCTCTCCAAGATCATGCGAAAACCGGCGCGCACCATTGCCTGATCATCGACCAGGACCACCCGTATCACTGCACACCCGCTGGCCGAATCACCGTGCACCTACCGGGAACACGGCGCGCACACGCCAGCCGCCTCCGGACCGCGGCCCCGCGTAGAGTTGGCCGTCGAAGGCCGCGACGCGTTCACGCATGCCGACCAAGCCAGAGCCCGGCCCACCCTCGTCCGCTGCAGTGGCGGCTGCACCTCGACCGTCATCGGTGACTTCCACCGTCAGCGACGATCCATCGCACACCATCGACACATCCACCTTCTGCACCGGACCAGCATGGCGCCGAACGTTGGTCAACGCCTCCTGCACGATGCGGAAGGCACTGACTTCCACACCGGTGGGCAGGTGCTGCAAATCGCCCTGCGAGCGCACCGCCACCGGCAGATCGGTAGCCGCCGAGGTGAGGTCTTCGATTGCGGCCAACACCGGCTGCGGCGCCAACGACACGGCACCACTGGAGTCGCGCAACACACCAAGAATGCGACGCATCTCGTGCATCGCCGTGCGACCCGTGTCTTCCACCGCCTCCAGTGAGGCATCAACACCCGCGGGGCCAGTAAGGAGCTGGCGACGTGCCGCCGCGGTTTGGATCACCATCAGACTGACGCTGTGCGCCACCACGTCGTGGAGCTCGCGAGCGATACGCGTGCGTTCCTCCTGCACGTGCTGGTGAGCGAGCAGGTGACGTTCGCGTTCGGCACGTTCCGCGCGCTCCACCAGTTCGGCAGAGCGCTCCCGCCGACGACGCATGTTGTCGCCCAGCAGCACCGCCGCGCCGACGACCACCGGCGTCGAGAGCAGCGCGGCCCACGGCGCGTCGCCGTGCAACGTGCCAATGACCACGAAACCGATGACCGCCAGCACCAACCCAACACCAGATCGCCACAGCTCGCGGCCACTGCGGTACGCACCCAACGTGTAGGCGCTGATCAGCACGCCCATCCAGTTCGGACCGGCGGCGTTCGTCACCTCCAGACCCATCTGGCAAAGGGTCACCACCAGCAAGACGAGCGCAGGAGACCGGCGGCGCCAACCAATTGGCAGCGTTGCACCAACCGCCAGCAATGCGCCGAGCACGCTGGGTTCGACGAAATCTGGGTCGCGAATGGCAAGGTGGCCCACCAGCGCCGTCAGCGCCAAACCACCCGCGAGAAACCAATCGGCAGCAACCGGGTGGTCGCGCAACCAGCGGATCGGGTGGCGAAGGCTCATGGCGCAACGAACGCTAACCGAGTCAGTGATCTGCGACGTCCGCCTCAGGGCGGATGTCCCCTACGCTCCTGGGGTGATCCCGTGTACCGCCTGTGGTTCCGCCATCCCGGCCGGTGCACGTTTCTGCCCCTCGTGCGGTCACTCGGTGGCCCTTGCACAGCCGGAGGAACGGCGCATCGTCACCGTTCTCTTCGCTGACCTGGTTGGCTTCACGACACTCGCCGAGCGGATGGACCCCGAGCAGGTCAAGCGCCTCATCGACGCCTGTTTCGAGCGGCTCGTCGACGTGGTCGTCGAGTTCGGTGGCAAGGTCGACAAGATTCTCGGCGATGGCATGCTCGTGCTGTTCGGCGCGCCCGTGGCGCACGAGGACGACCCTGAGCGTGCCGTTCGTGCTGCCCTGCGCATGCAGGCGGCGCTCGCTCACTACGTCAGCATCAGCGAGCTCGCCGGCAGTGACGACATTCGTATGCGAGTCGGCATCAACACTGGTGAGGTGCTGGTCGGCACGCTGGCCGGCACCGACTACACGGCAATGGGCGACGTGGTGAACACTGCGTCTCGCCTTCAGGCGGAAGCACCCAGCGGCGGCGTGCTCGTCGGTGAGCCGACCTACGCACTCACCTCGCACACGTTCCGTTACGAACCCGCCGGGCTGCTGCAGCCACGCGGTCGCGAGCAGGCGATCACTGCATGGCTGGCGATGGAAGCAACCGCGCCACCTGGTGGCGGTCGGCGCCGGCGCCGTGAGGTTGGCATCGTTGGGCGGCACCCGGAGCTGGCCATGGCCGGCGCTGCGCTGGAACTGGTCACGCAGAACGGGCGTGGCGTGCTGCTGCACGTCAACGGCGAGAACGGGGTGGGCAAGAGCCACTTCGTCGATGAGGTCATTCGCCGCGTGCGCGACGTCGGTGAAGTGTCAGTGCTCGAAGGGGCATGCGTGCCGTACGGCGAGGCCAACGTGTGGTGGCCGATTGCCAGCGCGCTCAGCAATTACCTCGACCTCGACCCGGGCGTCGCCATGGATACCGCTCGGGTGACTGCTCTCGAGCGGGCCCAGCAGATGTTTCCGTCCATCGATGCTGCGGGTGCCGAGCGCCTGGTCGATGTCTTCACGCACCTGCTCGGCTATCCATCATCGATCGATCGCCTGGATCCGGTCAACGCGCGCAACACCATTCACCAGACGGTCGCGATGGTGCTGGAAGCGCGTTCACATCGGGGCCCGATGATCCTCAGCATCGACGATGTGCACTGGGCAGACCCGGTGATGCTCGATCTGCTCGAGCACCTCGTCGCGGCACTCGGCCGCCACTCGTTCCTCCTCATCACGGCCATGCGGCCAGGCCACGACGCAATCTGGCCGCCGCGCTCAGATCGTGGCACCGTCGTCTCCATCACGCTGCAGCCGCTGACGCGGTCCGATACCGAACAGCTGGCCACTGCCCTGTTGGGCGAGGCACCCCGCGACGAACAGCTGCTCACCGCGCTGTACGAGCGCAGTGGCGGCAACCCGTTGTTCCTCGCCGAACTGGTGGCACTCACCGAGGCCGGCGGCGGCCAGCGCGAGCTACCCGACTCGTTGCGCACGCTCATCGCAGCGCGGCTCGACCAGCTGACACCAGAGCAGCGCCAGACGCTGGAGAACGCTGCCGTGCTGGGCACCAGTGGCGCCATCGTCGGCCTCGAAAGGTTCGCCAAGGAACTTGCGCAGCCGTTCACCCATGCTGTGCTGCACGAACTCGACGAGCTGGGCCTCATCGAAGTGCACGGCCGCCGATGGGAGTTCCGTAGCGAGTCGGTGCGCGATGCCGCGTATCAAACACTCACCAAGGCTGCCCGTGCTCAACGCCACGCCGGTGTCGCCAAGGCGATGGGTTCGATCGGCCAGCTGGACGACCTCGCACACCATGCCGCTGCCGCGGCCGAGCTGGTGCAAGAGCTTGGTGCGGTCGACAGAGTGCCCGCCGACATCGTTGCGCAAGCCATCAAGTACCTCACCGCAGCCGCCGACCGCGCCTTCGATTCGGGCAGCCTGCGCATGGCCGCACGGCACTCGTCGCGGGCGCTGGAACTGGCCGGTGCGGGCGACCTCAGCAGGCCGTCGAGCCTGAGCGACACCGACCTTGCCCACCTCTACCTGGTCCGAGCAGGTGCGTACATCGACCAACGCAACTTCACCGCCGCCAGCGACGACATCGACGCGCTGCAGGTCATCGCCCAGCGGCTGGTCGACGTCGGTTTGCAAGCGGAGTCGTATCGGCTGCGCGGCTCGCTGAGCCAAGTGGCAGGCCGCATCGACGATGCGCGCGTCGAGCTCGGCCATGCCGTGGATCTGCTGCGCGACGCCAACGACCCGGCAGCTCTGGCGCGAGCGCTGCGCGTGCGTGGGTTCATCGAGATGTTCGGTGGTTCGTTGGTCGACGCCGAGTGGTTCTTCGGTGAGGCCCACGGGCTGTACGAGGAACTGGCCGACGAACGCGGCCTTGCGTACATCGAGCAGCACCGAGCATGGATTGCGTTCATGTCGGGCAACCTGGCCGTCGCGCGCGAGCGGCTCACGCATGCCGCCGATGCGCACGAGCGGATGGGTGATCGCAACGGAGTTGGCTGGGCGCTGGGGCTGCTGGCATTTGTCGAGTTCTTCGAAGGGCAGTTCGACAACGCCGAGGCACTGGCGGACATCGTGGGCAAGGAAGCCGAACTGCGCGGCGACGTCTGGGCGGCCAGCATGATGAACACCCTGCTCGCCGACCTGCGGCTGTGGCAGGGCAACCTGGAGGAGGCCGCCGACCTCGCCGAGAAGGCGCGGGCGCGCTTCAAGAAGATCAACGACAAGTTCGGTCTCGTCCAATCATTGGCACCGCTCTTACGGGCGCAGGTCGGTCTCGGCCGCCACGCCGCAGCGCAGCGCAGCGCAGAGGAGCTTCTGACGCTGGCCGACACCTCACAGAACGGCCCTGCTCCCCTCATGGCCGTGGCCGGCGCGGCAATGCATCGTGGCAACGCCAATGTGGCCGCCGCGATGGCCGAGCGGGCGCTGGCCGAGATTCGCGCAATCGGCGGTCGCCTGTTCGAGCCGATGTTGGTGTTGTCGCTTGCGTACGCGCAGCAGGGTCGCACCGATGAGGCGCTCGCCACTCTCGAGTCGGTGCCCGCCGAGGGCAGCGACCACCCGTTCACGCACGCGGTGGCCGCGCTGATCTTCACCGCGGTCGGCCAGCCGAAAGTTGCCATCGGCCACGCCGACGCCGTGACGCTGGCACCGGGCGCCACCTACCTCGACCAGGTCTTTGCCTACGTTGCAGCTGCCGGCGCGGCATTGCAAATGGGCGACACCCAGCAAGCCGAACTCGCTGCGCAGGCGGCCGTCGCGCGAGCACTCGGGGTCGGCGATGTAGTCGCCATAGCGCTCTCCACCGCCACCTTCTACGCCGTCACCGGAACCGTTCACCCGGCACATGACGAGCGCAGCCCTCTCGGCGAAGGTTGGACCACACTGATGAACCTGCTGGTCGCCCCCGGTCTCGGCAGCGATCAGGTACGTTGACCTCAACCCGCCAATGAGTCGCGGCGCCACGGCAGGTCGGCAAGGTACTTCGCCGCCGCAGGGTGCGGGTCCATCACTGGATCGCTGGGGTGCGGTCCGGCGGCAGCCAGCGGTTGATGGCGAACCTGGCAACCAGGGCAGTGGTACAGCGTGCGGGCGTGTTCGCCGACCCGACGAACCTCGACCGTGTCGCCACAGCGTGCGCATCGCTGCCCGTTGCGACCGTAGACAGCCAGCCCACCGGGAATCTCAGAGGCAGTGACTCGGTAGACATGCTGCAGGTTGGCGCGCAGCATGCGTGACGCAGCGTGAATGATCTGCACGCAATCAATGGGCAGCAGCGAGCCGACTTCAGCAAAAGGGCTGATCTCGCAGGCCCACAAAATCTCGCTGCGATACACGTTGCCAACACCGCACGCGACGTGTTGGTCGAGTAGCACTTCCGAGATGGGGCACTCCGGTTCGGGGTACTCGAAAATGCGACGAGCGCATTCCATCAGTCGTTCGTCGGGGGCAGTGCACAGGTCTGGGCCCAAACGGCCGCTACCGGGGTGGCGGAAGCGGTCGAATTCGCGATAGGTCTCGACGGTGGGGGCGTTGAAACACACAGCCACCCAGCCCGGCACCTCGATGGCGACACGCATCTGCTCGCTGGGCCGGCGCCACCGCTCGCCATTGCGATAGAGGTGCCACGAGCCGTTCATACGAAGGTGCGTGTGCAGCACGATGCCATCGTCCCAGATGATCTCGAGGTGCTTGCCGTGCGTCTCCACCCGCTCGATCACTCGGCCCATGCCTGGACGCGGACCGTACAGGCGGGGTGCATCGAAACGCATCGTTGCACGACCGGTGAGAGCGGTACGCAACGCTGCAGCAGCGCGGTGAATTGTGTCACCCTCAGGCATGACCCTCAGACTACGCAAGTGCCGGACCCCCGTCGCGCGATACCCCGATTGGTTTGTTTCGGTAGCGTGCTGGTCGTGAACACCGAGCACCCAGCCGAGGCAGACGTTGACGTTGACCTCGACGCAGACGTTGACGACGCAGCAGGTGATGACGAGGTAGCCGGCAACGCCCTTGAGTTCGATACCGAGCCGGTGTCGGATCCCATCGGCACCGCTCGTCGACGTCACGGTGCGGCTGGCGCAATGCTGGCGGCCGGCATGTTCGGCATCGACATTGCGCTGGGCCGCAAGGTCAAGGAGGAAGCCCCCATCGTGATCGCGGCCAGCTCCGAGCCGGTCGATATCGAGAAGGACGGCATCGAGGTCCCCATCGACGAGAACACATCGGTCTACGCACCCCCGCAACCTCCATCGGACCCGTTTCCTCCGCGCCGTCGTCGCAAGACCTGAGCAGCGCTGACCCGACCTCCGTCGTCTGTGTCACGGCATAGACCGAACCCCGGTCTGTGTTGTTTCACAGACCGGCTGCGACGGCACCGGCGGCAACCTCGGCGCTTCCAGAAATTATGGGCTACGCACTACGCTGCGCGGACACCTGAGGAGGGTTGCAACGTGCGAATGGTTCGGATGGCTCTGGTCACTGCAGTGTTCAGTGCCGGTGTTGCGGTCGTCGCGCCCCACCAGACGCTGGTCAACGCAGGCAGCGACGACGTCGAGATCACCGATCTGCGTCTACTCGGCGAGATCGACGGCCTTGGCGGCAAGCGGCTGCAGGCCGCCTCCGACGCCTTGATCACGGTGGAAGTAGTGACCGTCGACGATGCGGGCGTCGTCGCCGCGGTAGGGCGCCTTGGTGGCACGGTCACCGGCACAGTGGCCGGCCAGGTCGTACAGGCCACCATGCCCGTGAGTCAATTGAAGGCGCTTGCCAATGTCCCTGGTGCGCTGTCCGTGCGCTACCCGCGCTCGGCTGGCTACGTCCCCCGCACCGTCCATCGCACCGAACTCGGCCCAGGTACCGGGACGCCTGGCTCCGAAGTCGGTATCACCAACGCCGCCGCGTGGCATGCAGCGGGCTTCGGCGGCGCCGGCACGCGCGTGGGCATCATCGACTACTTCAACTTCGCTCTCTGGGACCCCTCCGAGCAGGGGCCGGTGCCCAACCAGGCCCACCAGTTCTGCCAGGACTCGACGAACTCGGGTCTGTGCAGTGGTGGTGCAATCGTCAGCCAATCCGACGGCGCCCACGGGGTTGCCGTCGCCGAGATCGTGAAGGACATGGCGCCGCTGACCGAGCTCTACGTCGCGACCGTCGGTACCGTCGCCGACCTGCAGGCCGCGATCAACTGGCTGGGGAGCAAGAGTGTCGGCATCGTCACCCGTTCGCTGGGCGCCGCGTACGACGGCCCAGGTGACGGCACGGGCCCACTGGCCACGGTTGTGGACTCCGCCGCCGAACTGGGAATGGTGTGGTTCAACTCAACGGGCAACGATGCCGTCGACGGATACATGCGCCGCTCGGTGCCCACCAACCTCGGGGCGAATGGCTATGTCGATTTCAGCCGCAACGGCAGCGGCGACACGTGGCTGCGCCTGGATGGTGGCAACGCCAGCGGCGGAGTGCTGTTCGACGGCATCCGTTGGAGCAACGACTGGTACCTGCCGGCCAACGAGCGCACCGATTACTCCATCGAATTCTGGGAGCCGATCAACGACACCCATCAATCCGACGACTTCTACAACCCCGTATCGATGGGCGAGGTGGTCGGCGTAGACCTGGACGGCAACATCGGCAATGGCATACAAAACGTCTACGACGCTGCGCAAGCTGCCGGCGGCATTCCTCTTGAAGCGGAGGACCTGTTCGTCTACCCGAACAACGCCTACGGCAACAACGGCGGCATCGTGTACATGCGAGCGCAGCGCAACGCAGCCACACCGGTCGGCACCACACCCGACCAGCTGGAGATTGCGCTGGGCGACGGCTACCTCGAGCTCAACGCCTCCGACACGCCCGGCAGCGCTTCCAAGCCGGTTGTCGATTCGAAGAACCCCAGCCTGGTTGCGGTTGGCGCCATCGACCCGCCGGCCGGCAACGCCATCGGCTTCTACTCGTCGCAGGGCCCCACCTTCGACGGCCGCGTGAAGCCCGATCTGTCTGCACCCGCCGGGTTCGCCAGCGTCGCCTTCGGGGGCACGTTCCGGGGCACCTCGGCTGCATCGCCGGTCGCCGCCGGGGCAGCAGCATTGCTGCTGGGGGCAGGGCTCGCCGTGCCCGGCAGGCCCTTGGCCGCATTGGTGAAGCACTTCGCCACCGACCTCGGCACGGTCGGCAAGGACAACGCCTTCGGCGCCGGAAAGCTGCTGTTGCCCGCTCCGCCCGTCGTGCTCAACCCCGCACCCGGCAAGTACGTACCACTGGCCACCCCTTCGCGGGTCTTCGATTCGCGAGGCATGTCGGCACCCGGGCTCGGCGTGGGGCCATACCCGCCGCTCTCCATCCTCGATGTCGCGGTGCTCGCCGGGCTGCCAGTGGCACCCTCGGCGGTGTCGGCGGTCGCGGTCAATGTGACATCCACACGCACATCCGCCGCCGGGTTCATCCAGGCATCGCCCTTCTTGGCGGCGGCGATCGGTGGCACGTCCACCCTCAACATCTCGTCGCCGGGCACCGACCGCCCGAACTTCGCGATCGTGCCGGTTGGCCAGGACGGCAAAATCACCCTCTATCTCGATGGCGGCGGCGATGTGATCGTCGATGTGCTCGGTTACTTCCAGACTGGCGCAGCCACCTCCCCCGACGGCCGGTTCGTCTCGATTGCGCCCGAACGCTGGATGGACTCGCGCAAGAGCGGTCTCTTGCCTGTAGGGCGCCAGTCCTCCGGCATCGTCGCGACCGGCGACACTGTCACGGCTGCGCGCTTGCCCGGCACCAGTATTCCCGCCTCCGGGCTCAAGGCCCTGGTCATCAATGTCACCGCCGCCGGCGCCACCGCTGCCGGTTACCTCGTTGCCCTGCCCAGTGGCGGCAACCCCGCCGGAACACAGCACAGCACCGTCAACTTCTATGCCACCGGGCCATCGGCCAACACAGCAATCGTGGGGGTCGGGCCGGATGGTTCGGTGTCCGTGTACACGTCGGCTGCCACCCACATCATCGTTGATGTGGTCGGGTACATCACCGATGGCACCGCCCCGAACACGACCACCGGCCTCTTCCAGCCGGTCACTCCATTCCGCGCCTATGACTCGCGTTTCATCGGCGCTTTCAGCCCGGCGCAGCCGCGCACGATTCCGCTCGCCTCAGTTCCAGGCGTGGCCGGCAACGCCTCGTCGGTGTCGTCGAACCTCACCGCCACTGGCACGTTCGGCCCCGGATTCCTGACCGTCTACCCAGTCGTCGAACCGGCCACCTCCAACGTCAACTTCGCCACCGGTGACACCGTCGCAAATGGCAGTTTGTTGCGCCTCGGCCCATCAGGAACAGTGGTCGCCAAGATGAGCGAAGCAGGCCACGTCGTGATCGACATCAACGGTTTCTTCCTCAGCTGATGCGCGCGCTACAACTGGTACCGATCCCTTCCAACACGAACTGCGGCCAATGATGAGCGAACAGACTGATACCAAGACCGGCTGGCTCTCGGGCAACGAGCTGGAGAACATCCGAGCCAACGTGCCGCTGGTATACGTCGACGCGGTGCCGGTGAAGGTCGACGACCTCGGCCGCGTCACGCACGTCGGCATGCTGTTGCGCCAGGCCGCCGACGGCACCATCAGCCGGATGGTCGTGTCGGGCCGCGTGCTGTACGGCGAGCGGATACGTGATGCCGTGCTGCGCCATCTGGAGAAGGATCTCGGTCCGCTCGCCCTGCCGCGCATTCCGCCCGAGGTGGCGCCGTTCACCGTCGTCGAGTACTTCCCTGACGCTGAGGTCAGCGGCTTTCAAGACCCGCGCCACCATGCCGTCAGTCTGGCCTTCGTGGTGCCCGTGTCAGGCGACTGCCAGCCCACACAGCAAGCGCTCGACCTACGCTGGTTCACGCCCGAAGAAGCTATCAGCGAAGAAGTTCGCCGCGAGATGACCGGCGGCCACGACCGCCTCATCCGTCTTGCCTTGGCCCATGTCGGCCAACTGCCCTAGCCGTTCCTGGATGAGACGGTGCCGGTATGACAACACCATCGGAAACCTCCACCCTCTCGTCCACCGACCCTCGCTCTGTATCCGCACAGGCGGTCGCCACCGCCGGTGCCGCCATCGCCGCAGTGCAACCCGCGCAGCTCACCTGGAACGAACAGGTTTTGCACACTGCACTCGGCGCTGCGCTGGCGGCACTGCCCAGCGGCGACCACGAAGTCGCCTTTGCGGCAATGGCTGCCAACCTGCCGGCGCAGGTAGCGGCCAACGGTCGGCCGTTCGGGAACCCGATCGCTTCGAAGCAGGATGCACCACTGGTCGATCAGCTCGTCGCCTGGTACGGCCGCAACCCCTAGCCCACACGTCTCAAAGCTCGATCAGTTCGCCGACCAATTCTCGAATCTGTCGAAGGGCCACGGCTCCAACATTGGTGCCAGTGGACTCGACCAGGCGGTCGAGGCTGACTGTGGTGACGAGGTGCGCTTGGGCAACGCCGAAACCGTCGATCGCGACCTCGCTCAGCCAGCCACGAATCGTGGACGTGCACGGCGCAACGAGCACCGCTGATTGGCGGAACTCAAGTACGTCATCGGAGGTCAATACGACCACTGGGCGCACGAAACCCGCCTCGCCTCGCGCTGGGGACCCAAAGTCGATGAGGAGAACGTCACCTGCTCGCATCAGCCACATCGGATGCGGACGTGTCCAGCACTGCCAGATCGTTGGAGTCAAGGGCTTCACTCGCCAGCTGAATTCCCATGACTCTGCGCCGCTCACGTCGGATCAGTGCATCGAGTTGAGCGTCCATCGTGAGGCCGTCGCGCTCCGCAAGCTGCCGCAACGCGTCACGGGTCCGCATCGATACTTTAATAGTGGTGACTCCAATTGTCATACTTCAGAGTATACCGAAAATACTACTGGCGCACCAGCGCCCCGATGGTCCTCGTCTTACATGGGCTCGCCGGTCGGTGGGGCCCAGGGGGCGCCGAGTTTCAGGTAGCCCTTCTCGGCGTCCCAGACGTGGTGCACCGGGTCGTGAACGAGGTAACGGGTGAAGCTGTCGATGGTGAACCCGACGCCGTCGCTGCGGGTGCCCGTGCGCTGCCATTGGGCGCCACCGACGGTGGCATAGCGAGCCGACAACATTCCGGCTGCTGCGTGCAGCTCGCCGGCCACATCGTGAGGCTGCTGTTTGTCGTAGGCCTGCTTGATCGCGGTCTCGTCCTGGTCCCAGTTGGCGAAGGTGGGGCCGTCCTCGTACATCATCAACTCCAGCCGCAGCAGGTACAGGCGGTACACGTCGCGCACGTGGCAGGCGTACTCCGTCGCCGACCAGGTGTTCTCGTCGGGCCGCCGAGTCGCCCGCCGGTCGGCCAGCAGATCGCGCCAACGCAACGCGTTTGCCTCGATGGTTCCACGTACGTTGAGCGGGTCGAAGGTCGCCGCCTCGAAACCACAGTCGGGACACACTCGTTCGAGCACCCAAGTCCAGTTCTTGTCGTCCGGCACGATCGGCATGTACCCGACCGTAGCCGCCTGCGAGTTAGAGGGCGGCGACGATCTCGGCCATCAGGTCGCTGGCTTCGGTGGGGTTGAGACCCACCTTGACACCGGCGGCACGCAAGGCGTCCATCTTGCCCTGGGCTGTGCCTTTGCCACCGCTGGTGATGGCGCCGGCGTGGCCCATCTTCTTGCCCTCGGGGGCAGTGACGCCAGCGATGTAGGCGCTCATCGGCTTGGTGACGTTGGCCTTGATGAACTCGGCGGCCTCTTCCTCGGCCGAGCCGCCGATCTCGCCGATCATGATGATCGCGTGCGTCTCAGGGTCGGCCTGGAACTCGCGCAGACAGTCGATGAAGTTGGTACCCGGAACCGGGTCGCCACCAATACCGACGCAGGTGGACACGCCGATACCGCGCTGCTTCAGCTCGTACAGCGCCTGGTAGGTGAGCGTGCCCGACCGGCTGACGATGCCGACGTTGGGGCCACTGGCCGTGGGCAGCTGGGCAATCTCGCCGGCCGTGATGCCGATGTTGCACTTGCCTGGGCTGATGATGCCCGGGCAGTTGGGGCCGAGCAGGCGAGTGTTGGGAAAGTCGCGAACGAGGGTGTTGTAGACCTTCGCCTCGTCCTGTGCCGGGATGCCCTCGGTGATGCACACGATGAACGCAATGCCCGCCGCAGCGGCCTCGAGGATGGCGGCGCTGGCAGCCTTCGGCGGCACGGCGATGAACGACGCGGTCGCGCCCGTGGCAGCCACAGCTTCGGCCACCGTGTTGAAGACCGGTATACCCGCACCACCTTCAACGGCCACCTCGGTGCCACCCTTGCCGGGCGTGACACCGCCGACGACCTGCGTGCCGTACGCCTGGTTGCGCAGGCCGTGGTACTTGCCCTGGCCGCCGGTGAGGCCCTGCACGATGACCTTGGTATCAGCGTTGACGAAGATGGCCATGGTCAGTTTCCGTTCGCAAGTGCTACGGCCGCATGGGCAGCTTCGAGCATGGTGGGCTTGGAGGTGAGCTTCGACTCGGGGATGCCGGCGTCGGCCAGGATCTGGCGGCCTTCGGCGGCGTTGGTGCCGTCGAGGCGGATGACGATGGGTGCACGCAGGTCGACCCGGCTGAGTGCCTCGACAATGCCCTTCGCCACCTCTTCGCCGCGGGTGATTCCACCGAAGATGTTGATGAAGATGCTCTTCACATTCTCGTCGGAGTTGATGACGCCGAGGGCCGCAGCCATCATGTCGGCGCTGGCGCCGCCGCCGATGTCGAGGAAGTTGGCAGCGCTGCCGCCAACCTGATTGACCACATCGAGCGTGCTCATCGCCAGACCGGCGCCGTTGGCGATGATGCCGACGGTGCCGTCGAGACCGATGTATTGCAGGTCGTGCGTGCGGGCCAACTGTTCGCGCTCGTCGAGCTCTTCGGTGGCGCGGAACTCGTCCCACTCGGGATGACGGAAGGCGGCGTTGTTGTCCAGACTGACCTTCGCATCAAGGGCGTGTACGCCACCATCGGGGCGCAGGATGAGCGGGTTGATCTCGGCCAGGTCGCAGTCGCCGCGGGTGAAGCAGTCGTACAGCTTCACCAGCATGTCGGCCACGCCGTCGAGGGCTTCCGCGTCGATGTTGGCGCGCACGGCAGCGTCGCGAGCAACGGCCAGCGAGATGCCGTCGACCGGGTTGATGTGCAGCAACACGATGGCGTCGGGGTTCTCGACAGCGACCGTCTCGATCTCCACACCACCCTCGGCGCTGAGCATCAGCAGGTGATCCTTGGCGGCACGGTCCAGCGAGTACGAGGCGTAGTACTCCTTGCTGATGTCGCTGGCGTGCTCCACCCACACCCGCTTCACCAGGTGGCCCTTGATGTCCATCCCCAAGATGTTGCCGGCGTGCAGTCGTACCTCCTCGGGGGTGTCGGCCAGCTTGATCCCGCCGGCCTTACCACGGCCGCCAACCTGCACCTGCGCCTTGACCACGACCGGGTAGCCGGCCATCTCGGCGGCGGCCACGGCTTCGTCGACCGTATAGGCGACGTCGCCGGGGCTCACGGCGATGTCGTAACGGGCGAAGTACTGCTTGCCCTGATACTCGAACAGGTCCATCTAGGCCTCGGTTTCCTTGTCGTTTTCTTGTGCGTCTGATTCGCGGCGATCCAATTCGGCTTCCAGCCAGCTGCTGATTGCCTTCAACGAACTTCCTGGCCCGAAAACGTGGGCCACACCCTGCGCCTTGAGCGTACGCGCATCGGCATCGGGGATGACCCCACCACCGAAGACCAGCACGTCGCCAAGGTCGCGTGTGCGCAGTTCTTCCATCACCCGTGGGAACAACGTGAGGTGAGCGCCGCTGAGCAGCGAGAGGCCGACAGCGTCGACGTCCTCTTGCAGGGCCGTCTCGGCAATCTGCTCGGGGGTCTGGTGCAGACCCGTGTAGATGACCTCGAAGCCGTGGTCGCGTAGGGCGCGCGTAATGGTCTTCGCACCACGATCATGGCCATCAAGACCCGGCTTTGCCACGACAACTCGATAGGGCCGATTCACAAGTAGGGAACCCTACGACTGATCTGCCACTTCACTCAATTCGCGACGTCGTGTGACCGGCCGCATGACTTGTCGTGTGACTTGTCGTGTGACCTGTCGTGTGACCTGTCGGATGACGTGTCTGATGACGTGTCGGTTTGCGGCGCCGGGCGGGCAGACTGGTGGGCAATGCAGCGACCGCAGCTTCGTTCCAACCTCGCCCGAGCCGTGGTGCCCGTGCTGCTCGGTATCGGGTTCATCATCCTTGTCGGGCTGATGCTGTGGGGTGTGGCAGCGCTCACCGCCAACAACTCCGAGGACGTGACGGCGAACTTGGCACCTGAGTTTCAGGAGATGGGCAACGCCGAAAGGGCTGCTTCCCAGATTTCCGACGGTGGGCCCATCATCCTGCAGGACCTCATCGGCAGCGATCGCAACATCGTGCTCGACCACACGGCCGCCGATGGATTCCAGATCTACCTCGCCCATCCGGCCGATCGTGACTCGTCGTGCCAGCTCAAGCAGGTGCAGGGCACGCGTGAGTTCACCGATTGCGAAGGACGCACGCTGGCGCCGACGGATTTGGCGCTGCCTCCACCAGGTGTGCGACCGATCATCAACGGCGACGGCTCCCTGACGCTCGACCTGACGACCGATCCCTGAACTGCCACGGGGTGCGCGGTACTCGGATGGGCGAGACGTGGGCTACACGTGGGTGGCGCGTGGGATGTTCGCCACCAGGCGGGCGGCGAACTCCTCGCTGTGCTCGGCCAATCGACTGCGGTTCAGCGCGAGGCCCCCGATGACTTCGGCCCCCAGCCTCGACACGGCGCCATCCATCTTGTCGAGCGTGGTGCCCGGGTTGAGTGCGAACGTGCAATAGGTGGCGGCGAGCTTGCCACGCAGCGCCGGCAGGTGATCGATGGCACCCACGCCCCACGGCGCCTGCCCGACCACGAACAAGCCATGCACCCACGTGCCGATGATGACGAGATCAGCGTTCTGAATGGCCGCCATCTCCAGGTCCTTCAGCGGCGTCACAGTGGTGATACCCCACCCCATCTGCTGCAGGTTGGTGGCGATCAACTCGCCCGCCTTGCGCGTGTTGCCGGTGAGGCTCTGGAAGAGAATGGCTGCCTGCATGACCGCTATTCAAGCACGACCACTTGGCCTGCCTCGCGTTCGGCGCGGCCCTTGCGGATCTTGCGGACCACGCTGAAGACCCCGACCGCGAGCGTCAGGCCGATGATGAAGCACAGCGCGATGATGATTCGCGTGGGCAAGGTACGCGTGCCGAGGAAGATGTACAGGTCTGGAATGATGAACGCAACAACCGAGATGACCGCCCACTTGAAGGCCTGCTTGTAGTGGTCGTCGATGAAGCTGAGGACCATGCGAGGCGTAGTGAATGCGTCAATGATGGCAGCGCCGAGGTCGAGCGACAGATAGATCCACGGGTTCAGGCCGTACTCGCCGACTGCGGCCCACACGATGACGGTGCGGATCAGCGACCAGATCACCACGATGCCGGCCCACGTGCGGCTGAGATTCTTGCGACGCTTCAGGGTCTCCGCATCATGGACGGGCGCGGCGGACTGCATTGTGTCCATTCAAGCAGGTGTGCCCCGAGCGGCCCCCGGTCGCGCCATCACTTCAGAGCACCGTGGACGATCGTCAGAGCTTCTTGAGCGGCGCCCAGGCGAGCGAGAGGTGCTTGGTACCGGCTTCACGGAACCGAATGGTTGCCTCGGCCCGGTCGCCCTGCCCGCGGATCTCGATGATGACACCCTCACCGAACGCCGGATGCTCGACGTCGTCACCGATGCGCAGGCCAAGGTCCTGCGAGTTCGACTGGGTGAGGTCGCGACGGCCAGCGACGAGGGCTGCCTCGACCACGCGCTCACGATGCCAATCGACATCGTCGTCGGGGTCGAAGCTGCTGACCGGGGATCGAGTGCCACTGCTGTTGCGCGACGTGCCGGCATTGCCGTTGCCGTTGCCGTCATCGTCGGCGTCGGCGTCGCGGCGCTTGTACGCCGGCGGCGCACCACCGCCGTACCCGCCGCTGCCGCCGCCGCTGCGACCGCGGTAGCTCTGCCGGCCGTACGAGCTGCGCCCGCCGACAGCGCCCGATTGCTCGATCAGCTCGGCAGGAATCTCGTCGAGGAAGCGCGAGGGCGGGCTGTAGTTGGTGGTACCGAACAGTTGTCGGCTCCAGGCGTGGCTGACAAAGAGCTTCTGTTGCGCACGAGTGATGCCCACGTACGCGAGCCGACGTTCCTCTTCCATCTGCGTGGGTTCGGTGAGCGCCCGACTACTGGGGAACAAGCCTTCCTCCATGCCCACCAGGAACACCACCGGGTACTCCAGACCCTTGGCACTGTGCAACGTCATCAGCACCACCTTGTCGTCGTCGCTGAGCTCGTCGGTGTCGGCCACCAGTGCCACCTGCTCGAGAAACTCGTCGATGCGGGTGAACTCACGCGCGGAACCGATCATCTCGCCGATGTTCTCCAGCCGTCCTGCCGCCTCCACCGACCCTTCCATTTCCGCTTCCAATTCGGCAAGGTAACCGCTGCCGTCCATCACGGCCTGCAGCAGGTCGCCAGGTCCGATGCCTTCCTGTGCAGCAAGCAGGCTCATCTCGTCGAGCAAGCGCACGAAGCTCTCCACCCCGCGCGCTGCTGGGCCGGTGAGGCCGGCTTCCTGAGCGTGCCGCATTGCCTCGGCGAAGGTGATGCCATCGGCCTTGGCGAACGCATCCAGCTTGGCGACGCTGCCCTCGCCGACGCCGCGCTTGGGCACGTTGAGGACGCGCTTGATGCTGACCTCATCGGCCGGGTTGACGACTGCCCGCAGATAGCCCATCGCGTCCTTGATCTCGCGCCGATCGTAGAATCGGGTGCCGCCCACCACCTTGTACGGAATACCGAAGCGCATGAACGCCTCTTCCAGCACCCGGCTCTGAGCGTTGGTTCGGTAGAAGGCGGCCATGTCCTTCCACATGGCATGCGACTCGCGCTGCACCGACTGCATGGTGCGCGCGACGAACGTGGCCTCGTCGCCTTCGTCCTCGGCGTGGTACCGCATGATGCGGTCGCCGCTGCCCTTCTCGCTCCAGAGGTGCTTCTCCTTGCGATCGGGGTTGTTGCGGATGACAGCGTTGGCCGCGTCGAGAATGGTCTGTGTGCTGCGGTAGTTCTGATCGAGCACGATGGTGGTGACGTCGTCGAACGCCTCCTCGAACTGCAAGATGTTCCGAACGTCAGCGCCTCTCCACCCGTACACCGATTGATCGTGGTCGCCAACGATGGTCACCTGACCACTCCGTGCAGCCAATGACATGGCGATTTCGTTCTGGGCCATGTTGGTGTCTTGGTACTCGTCGACCAGCACGTGCTGGAAGCGCTGCTGGTAATGGGCCAACACATCGGGGTGCTCACGGAACAATTGCACCGTCTTCATCAACAGGTCGTCGAAATCCATGGCGCCGGCCTTGGCCAGGCGCGCCTGGTAGTCGACGTAGACCTCGGCGTGCTTGCGCGTGAACGGGTTGTCCGCTTTCACCAACGCTTGCTCTGGCGTGACCAATTCGTTCTTCCAGATGCTGATCTGCCCGTGCACCGCCCGCGGCGGGAAGCGCTTGGCATCCAGCCCCAGGTCGCGGATCACGTAGCCGGCCAGCCGCTGCGCATCTGATTGGTCGTAGATGCTGAACGCGCGCGGGTAACCCAACGCATCGCCGTGGGCACGCAGAATGCGCACGCACGCGCTGTGGAACGTGCACACCCACATCGCCTTCACCATCGGCCCGACCAGCGCCGCGACCCGGTGCTTCATCTCGTCGGCAGCCTTGTTGGTGAACGTGATGGCCAGGATCGACGACGGCGGCACTCCGTCGTGAATCAGGTGCGCAATGCGGTGCGTGAGCACCCGTGTCTTACCCGAGCCTGCCCCTGCGACGACGAGGAGCGGCCCACCCCGATGCACCACCGCATCCAGCTGGTCAGGGTTCAGCGACGCCAGATCGAGCGGGTCGACATCGAACAATGGCTGGTCGCTCATGATGAGACCATCCTACGGAGGCTGGACGAACGCAGTGGCCGCCGGCCGGGCTGGTGCTGCAGTGTGACGGGCCCGTTCTCGCAAGCGGCACCGTCGGGTACATCAGGCACTCGCCCGAGCGCCTGTAGCCTCGCAGCGATGATCGCCAAGGCCAGGCTGGTGCTGCTCGCTGCCGTGGGCGGCGCGCTGACCGGACTGATCTCCTTCGCGTTCCTACGCAGCCTTGATTGGGCGACGAACACTCGTGTTGCGAACGGTTGGTTGGTGTGGTTCTTGCCCGCGATGGGCCTGCTCACCGGCGCGGTGTATCACTACCTCGGCGGACGCGCAAAGGGCGGCACGCCGGCCGTGATCGAGCAGGGCCACCTGTTCACCCATGGCGTGCCGGCACGTATGGCGCCGATGATCTTCGGTGGCTCGGTTGCCGGCCACCTCGCTGGTGCGTCGGTCGGCCGTGAGGGCGCCGCGTTGCAGATGGCCGGCTCGGTCACCGACACAGCCGCACGCGCAGCGAGGCTGCCGGCAGACGAGCGACGGCTCCTCATCGCAGCCTCGCTGGCCGGTGGTTGGGGTGCCGTGTTCGGCGTGCCGTTCACCGGGGTTGTGTTCATGCTGCAGGTCACTCGTCGACATCGCTGGCAGGCACTGCTGCCGGCCGCAGTCTCGGCGTTCAGCGGCAAGTTGGTGGTCGACCGCCTCGGCTATCGAATGGCCGATCGCCCCCACATGCCGGCAGTGAGCTGGACGCTCGGCCTGCCCGTCAGACTGATCCTCGCCGGCCTCGCATTCGGTGTGTTCGGCCGGCTGTTCGTGTGGCTGCTGCGACTCATCAGAGCCTCGATGGCGCATTGGTCTCGATGGCCACCAGCACGACCAGTCATCGGCGGCATCGCCACATTGGCGCTGATGGTGCTCGTCGGGCGCGACTACCTCGGCCTGTCCACTCCGCTCCTCACCGAGGCCTTCACGGGCGCACACGTCGGGTGGTGGGTACCGCTGCTGAAACTGCTGTTCACCGCAATCGCTCTCGGTACCGGTTTCGTCGGCGGCGAGGTGGCGCCGCTCTTCGTGATCGGCGCAACACTTGGCGGTGCGATTGCACCTGGGTTGCAAGTGCCCTCGACGTTGCTTGCCACCACCGGTTCGGCTGCCACGTTCGCCGCCGCCGCGAGCGTGGCAATGACCGGTGTGGTCCTGACGGTCGAGCAGTTCGGCTGGAACACGCTGGCACCAGCACTCATCATCGGCGCCGCCGCCCGCCTGGCCGCCGGAAAACCCGGCCTCTACGTCGCCCACCACTGATCGTCACCATCAGTGCCACCCTCAGTGCCACCCTCAGTGCCACCCTCACTCAGCCACCTTCGGCCGCCGTTGGGCGCAAGAGGGTGCCAGACGCGGGGTGGGTTCTCCCTGCGAGCGGGCGTACACGAAGGTCGCTGTCAACCCCCGTTAGGGTCGCGGTGATGGACGTGATGTCGGCGAATGACCGCGATCGCAGGGCTGCGATGGTGCGGATGAAGCGATTCGCACTTGGGCTCTTGGTGCTCGTGACCATCGTGTTCGTGCTGGCCCGGTGGCAGGAGCCGAACCACGACTGGCTCGGGTATGTGCGGGCGTTTTCCGAGGCCGCGATGATCGGCGCCCTGGCCGACTGGTTCGCGGTCACTGCACTCTTTCGTCATCCGCTGGGCATCCCCATCCCGCACACCGCGATCATTCCGCATCGCAAGGACCAGATCGGTGAGTCGCTCGGGGAGTTCGTGCAGGAGAACTTCCTCACCCGCGAGGTCCTCGACGAACGACTGGCCAATGCACACGTGGGTCAACGGCTGGGCAACTGGCTGAGCGACCCGACCAACGCCAGCAAGGCAGGCGAAGGTGTGGCCGACGCACTTCGCGGCAGCCTGGAAGTCCTCGACGACCGCGACGTGAGCAGCGCTCTCGAAGGCCTGATCGAGCGCAAGATTCGCACCACGCCGGTCGCTCCGCTGATGGGTCGTGCGCTCGACGTGGCAATGGACGGCGGCCATCATCAACGACTTCTCGATGCGGTACTCACCGGCTTGGCAGGCTTCCTCGACGACAACCGCAGCACCTTTCGCGCTCGCTTGGAGCAGGAGTCGCCGTGGTGGGTACCCGAGAAGTTCGACGACCGCATCTTCGAGAAGATCTACACCGCTGTGCACCGCTTCATCGCCGATGTCGGCAGCGACAGCAAGCACGAGGTGCGACATGCGATCGACCAGCGGGTAATCGCGTTTGCCGCACGCCTGCGCGCCGACCCGGAGCTGATGGCGAAGGGCGAGGAACTGAAGAACGAACTGCTCGCGCACCGTGACGTACGGGCCTGGCTGCAGTCGCTGTGGGGCGAGGTGAAGCAGACCACCCTTGTTGCAACCGACGACCCGAACAGCGAACTGCGCTTGCGCATCGATCGGTCGTTGGTCAACCTCGGCGAGCGCCTGCGCGATGCCCCCGAACTGCAGCAGAAGATCGATGCGTGGGTGCAGCGCGCAGCTGGCTACGTGGTCGACCACTACCGTGGCGAGGTTGCGGAGATCATCAGCTCCACCGTGCAGAAGTGGGACGGCAAAGCAACAGCCGAGCGGTTGGAGCTACAGGTCGGTCGCGACCTGCAATTCATTCGTATCAACGGCACCATCGTCGGCGGCCTCGCCGGCCTGTTGATCTACATCATCACCCGCTTCGTCTTCTAGAGCGTCGAGTATCCGTGGGCGGTTGGCGATGGGCAGTTGGCCGCTGGCGATCAGCGGCCGGCGGCGCGCAGGTGCGCCACCGCGTCGGGGCCCATCATGTCGATCACCACTGCAACTGGCCTCTTGGGGCCGGTGATGGCCTTCAATGCGCTACCGCCCGAGGCTGGCGCGGGGAGGCCGGTGGTGAGCACCCCGAAGCGGGCCGCTGGGTGGACCTCACGCACGATTGCGCCCTTGGCGATGGCTCGCCACAACAGTTCGATGCGTTGCGCGCCAGGCCGATTGGAGGTGCGACCACCGACGACCTCGAACCACCAGCGACGACCCTTGGCATCAACAGCCGACAGGGTGGGCTGCACACCGGTGAGCACCTTGGCTTCATCGCTGATGTCGATGTAGCCGGCGTCGGACAACAGCGATCTTGCCAGGTCCTTCGCCGCCCAACCCCCGGTGAACGGATCGGTCAGCCGACCTGAACCAGTGGCGACCCGCACCTGCGGCACGAGCGACTCGCGACCGATGCGGGTCATCGCGGCCGCCGCGTACGCCGCGTCGGTGTCGTAGCCGATGAAGTGGCGACCGGTGCGCACAGCGGCTACACCCGTCGTGCCAGAACCCATGAACGGATCGAGGACCAGCTCGCCGTCATACGTGTGCATGTGGATCAAACGCTCGGGCAACGCAATCGGGAACGGCGCCGGATGGCCAACTCGCGCGGCGCTCTCCGGCGGGATCTCCCACACATCGACGGTGGCCTCCATGAACTCGTCGCGACTCATCGTGCTCACCGACGGCAACCCCCGCTTCGCCCGTTCCTTCGCGTCCAGCGCACGGTCGAAACGACCCTTGGAGGCGATGATCACCCGCTCGCTGAGGTCGCGTAGTACCGGGTTCCCAGGCCGCTGGAAGCTGCCCCATGCGCAGTTACCAGCGGCGCCGCGCTGCTTCACCCACACCACTTCGCCGCGTAGCAACAACCGCAATTCGTCCTGCAGGATCGTCGTCACGTCGGCGGCCAGCGAGCGGTACGGACGGCGACCGAGGTTGGCCACATTCACCGCCATCCGACCACCCGGTTGCAGCACTCGCGCGCACTCAGCGAACACGTCACGCAGCATCACCAGGTACTCCACGTACGTAGCGGGGATGTGGCCTTCGCCGAGCGCCTCCTCATAGGCCTTGCCGGCGAAGTACGGCGGCGAGGTGACCACCAGCGCGACCGAGTTGTCGGCAATCTCGCTCATGTCCCGCGCGTCGCCGACGATGATGCGATCCACCAACTCCGTGGTGCCAATGGTCGCGTCGGTCGAGATCTCCGGCGCGTGAAAACGCTCGTAGAACGGCGACGAGTCGTGACCCTCGCGCTTGCCGACTCCGAACGCCGAGGTGCGGGTACCGCCCTTGCGTGGCGGCTTGCCCCTCGGCGCTTCCGCTTTCGTCACGCAGGGTTCTCCTGCGCGGCGGCGCGCTGCATCCGCTCGACCGGCGCCTGGCGCATCTCCGGGTGCGTCAGAATCCAGAAGCGCTCGGCGAGGATGGCGTCGACCACCTCCGCAGCAATGCCGTTGGGATCGACCCCGTTCTCCACGCCGTCGCTCAGCATCTGCTCGATGATCTGACCCATCGGGCTGGTGGTCATCGGCGGCTCCGCTCCCAGGCGGTCCTGCCACTTCTGGCCCGTGACCAGATTGGTCTTCACGAACCCAGGGCAGAGCACACTGACACCCACCGGCGAGCCCGTGCTCTTCAGCTCGAGGAACAGTCCCTCGGTGATCGCGACCACCGCTGTCTTGGTGGCGTTGTAAGCCGCAGCGCCGGGCAGCGCGATCAGCCCTGCCATCGAGGCGGTATTGACGATGTGACCTTCACCTTGATCCTGCATGATCGGCAGGAACGCACGAATGCCGTGGACCACGCCGTAGAGGTTGATACCGACCACCCACTCCCACGAGGACATCGGGCCGGACCACGGGTCGCCCTTGCCGGCCACACCGGCGTTGTTGCACAGCACGTGCGCCCCACCGAAGCGCTCCAGCGTCGCCTGCGCGAGCGCGTACACGTTCGGCTCCAGCGACGTATCGCAGACGAACGGCAACACTTCGGCCCCGCCCTCGGTGAGCTCAGCCTCCACCGCGCGCATCGCGACCTCGTCGACGTCGGCCAGCACCACCTTCATGCCCTGCGCGGCGAGCGCGTGCGCCAGTGAGCGACCAATGCCGCTGCCCCCACCGGTGATGACTGCAACTTTGCCGCTGAGGTTCTTCACGCGGCCACGTTACGCGACCCCTGCGCGCGCCCGCGCGATACGCAGGTCAGGCCATACCTTTGCCGAAGTCACAGGTGCGCCACTTCTCGGGTGTGAGACGCACGAGCACCGTGTCGGCGGTGCTCGGGTTGCTGTCTGCGTACCACTTGCCCAGCTCCGCGCCGAGGTCGCGCGTAGCCATCGCCAGCACGTCGCCCATCTCGCTGGCAACGACCACCGGCCCTTCAACACTGACATAGCCGTAAGGCGGCGCTTCATCCTGCACCGTCATCGTGGCGCGACCAGCGGCGCGCAGCAGGCGCGCCTTGAGCGACGAGCCATCCATGGAAATGACCACGACGCCGTTGTCCCACTGGTACCAGATTGGAAGTGCCAGTGGGCCGTGACCCGCGTGGTCGATGGCTAGGACACCCACCCGCACAGCCGCCAGGAACTCGCTGCGCTCAACCTCGGTCATGCTCAAGTCAGTCATGGGGGAAGTCTGTCAGGAATCGCGAGCGTGACGATTTGCGCGAGCATGTGCCATGGAGATCGAGCAGGAACTGAGCCGCTTCTACGATCCCGATGCCGAGCCCGGAGAACGATGGTGCGTCGTGCTGCGCCACGCCGACGATGAGGCCCGTGAAGAGTGGTATCTCGAGCGCCGTCTCGCGTATCGCGACCGACACCTCGGCGACATTGTGATGCCCCGCGACAAGCGCACGTTCACCACCGACCTCACATCGGTGCCGCAACTGTTCACGTGGCTGGTACCGCGCACCGGCACCCACCTCGCGGCCGCCTTGGTGCACGACGCGCTCACCCCGCCGTTCAGCCAGGACGACGAACCCGACTGGGTGGTACCGCCCAACGCAATCACACAGATGCAGGCGGACCGTGTGTTCCGCGACGCAATGGCCGACCTCGGCACGCCGCTGATCAGGCGGTGGATGGTGTGGAGCGCGGTCAGCGTTCCTACTGCGTGGGGAGTCTCCAAACTTCGAGCGTCGCTCGGCTACGCAAGCCTTCTGGCCATCGCACTGCTCGGTTGGTTCGCCACCATCGACCTCTTCGACCAGGGCGAGTGGATGCCGTGGATGGGCAACCGCAAGTGGTACGTGGAATTGGTCTTTGGCGGCATCGGAGCCGTGGTCATCCCGCTCATCCTCAGCGTTTTATGGCCAACCGGCCTTCGTAAAGCCGGTGCCATCACCGGTGTCGCGCTCGCCGCGCTGCTGCACGTCACCATTGCTGTCGGCGCTGTCACCTTCGTCTATCAGTTCGCCGAATACCGGCTGGGCGTGTGGGCGCCGCCGAAGCGCTGGCTGAAGATCCTGCTCACATTGGCAGCGCTTGCCGCGATCGCCGGCACGTACTGGATGTTCCGCCACTACGAGTCGTGCAACAACTGCAGCTGACAGAACGACGAGCTCGCCAGGTCACTGGACGGCATCGGTCGCTAGTGTGAGCAGCGATGTCGTATCGGTACCTGTGGACTCCGTTGCAGCTGGGGCCGGTGACGGCGCGCAACCGCATCGTGTTCAGCGC
>Ga0105044_10001133_pt1 | contig 35045 bp, 21 predicted proteins | sample MAT01_FD_78092 | JGI IMG/M metagenome (GOLD analysis project Ga0105044, IMG submission 78092) | Freshwater microbial communities from Lake Fryxell liftoff mats and glacier meltwater in Antarctica - MAT-01 | ecosystem: Environmental > Aquatic > Freshwater > Ice > Liftoff microbial mat | place...
AACCTATCCTGGGCTCATGGCAACAGCTCAGGAGACATACGCGATGCTCGAGAAGGAGTCTCTCTGGGCGACTGCCACGCGGTGTCACCAGGCCTCGGCTGCCCGCGAAATCCCACACGCCGTGATCGGTGGCGTGGCGGTGTGCCTTCATGGGTACCAGCGGACCACGGTCGATATTGATCTCTTGGTCATTCCGGGCATGGCCGAACAGGTTCGCGAATGCCTCGAAGCGGCAGGGTTTCAATGGGATGCCAGCGACCGAGAGTTTCGTGACGCATCGGGCGTAGCCGTGCAGTTCCTGGTAGCAGGGGAACGGGCTGGGAAAGGGAGTGACGTAACCCTCCCAGACCCTCGCGATCCGGCGACGATTGAGACTCTCGAAGGGCTGCCGGTCGCGTCGCTCGAGCGACTCATCGAAATGAAGATCGCCTGCGGCGAAGGGAATATTCACCGCACTCACAAAGCCTTTGCCGACCTGGTCGAGCTGATCGCCAGCCACGATCTCGACGGCACGTTCGCGGCTCGGCTCCATAAGTCGGTGCGACACACCTTTCGCCGCTTGCTGAAACACGCCGGTGGTGGCGCGTAGTCTTTTCGGATACCACTGTGACCTTGCCTGACGCCGCCACCGTGCTCCCTGTCCAGCTTCAAAACGTCACCAAGCGGTACGGTCGCCGCACCGTGCTCGATGATGTGTCGTTCGACGTGCCGCCTGGGATCACCGGCCTCGTCGGACCCAACGGCGCCGGAAAAAGCACACTTGTGCGTGCTATTCTTGGCCTCGTACGGCTGGCTGGTGGAAGCGTGCGCGTGCATGGGCTCGACCCGGCCCGGGTGCCTCGCAGCGTCCGGCAGCTCACAGGTGTCGTACCCGAGGATGATGCGATTGTGCCCGGCCTTTCGGGCGTCGAGATGGTGCAGTATGCGGCGCGGCTCTGCGGGTTGCCAACAATTGAAGGGCTCAGGCGGGCGCACGAGGTGCTCGACTGGTGCGACGCCGGGCAGGAGCGGTATCGCACGGTCGAAACGCTTTCGGTCGGCATGCGTCAGAAAGTCGCCTTCGCAGCGGCGATTGTGCATGATCCAGCGATCGTGATTCTCGATGAACCCACCAACGGCCTCGATCCGCTCGAGCGGCGGGCCATGCTCGGCAGGCTGGTCTCACTGGCCCGCGACCACGGCAAAACGATCCTCGTCTCCACCCATGTGCTGCGGGACGTGCAATCCATCTGCGACCGCCTCGTGCTCCTGGTTCGCGGTCGTGTTCATCTGGCCGGTGACGTTGCCGAGCTCACCGGCAGCGGCACCACCGAGATGCGGCTACAGGGCACCGGGCCGCTCCACGAGCTGGTGGAGCGCCTCGGGAGCCGCGGTGTCGTCGCCCGATCGGCGGACGATGGGGATGGCGTGATCGTACGGGCGGATCATCCGGAGACCCTCCGCACCGTGTGGGAAGAGGCGATCGCCACCGGCGTGGATGTGCGGTCGCTTGCCCCCGAGCGGAAGCCACTCGAGCAGGTCTTCTTGGCGGCGCTTGCCGCAGCCGACGCCGGGGAGGCAACGTATGCCCCTGCATGATGTGGGCTATCGAGGCTGGCACGGAGAGCCACGGCACGGCCTGGCCGCGGGTGTGATCGCCTCAACCGGCATTCGCCTCGCGCTCAAGAGCGCGTGGCTGCGACGGGTGATGATCTTTGCCTGGAGCCCTGCGGTTGTCTTCGCGGGTGCCTTCTTTGCATTCGAGCAGGCGATCGACGACATGGCCCGCGGCGCGTGGCATTCCGACCCAAGCCGCCTCGACAACCTGGGCCTGCTTGGCAAGCTCGTGGCAGATTCGCTCGGTGGTCGGCTCGACGAGCCCGAAGTGGCGCGTCGCACGGTCTGGTCGCGGCTTCTGCTGGCATTCATGCGCGTGCCCCAGACCGTGCTCCTCGCGGTGATCGTCGGGCTCGTCGCGCCGAAGCTCATTGCGGGCGACCTCCGGGCCAAGGCGTGGCTTGTCTATTTCTCACGGCCTGTCTCTCGCTTCTCGTACATCCTCGGCAAGGTCGGTGTGCTCGCGGCGATCGTATGCCTCGTGACGCTCCTTCCAGCGCTCGCCCTCTGGGTGCTGGGCGTGCTGGTGAGCCCGAGCGCATGGGTGGCGGTGGCCACCTGGGATCTTCCCATTCGGATTCTGGGTGCGTCCGCGGCGGTCACGATTCCGACGGTGCTCTTGGCGCTGGCCTTCTCGTCGCTCACAGCCGAGACCCGAATCGCCACGTTTGCGTGGTTTGCCACATGGGTGGCCTGCTGGATCACCCATGGCGCGCTCACGGGCGCCGACATGGCCGCGAGGGATCGTCCTGAGGCGAGAGCGGTTCAGTCGGTGTTCGCCGACAGCCCCTTTGACGACGGGCCGCCGGTCGTCCGCCCAAGCTCACAGTTGCGGCGACTCGGATGGCTCGCGCAGGCCGCCGGTATCGACCAGACCACCGATCGCTGGGCCTGGCTCTCGCTGTTCCATGCCCAGGGGGTCGTGCAATCATGGATCTTCGGGATCGAGAAACGGTTTGCTGTGGTGCTGCCGTCGCTCATCTCGCTCGTCACGGTGGCCGCGGGCTCGCTCGTCGTTCTGTTTCTACGGGTCGATGCCCCGACTCGGGCGTGAACCACTCATGATTGACCTCGAGCACGCCACAAAGCTTTATGGAACGGTGATCGGGGTCAATGACCTCACCGTCGTGCTGGGCGCAGGGGCTCACGGCCTTCTCGGCCCCAACGGCGCCGGCAAGACGACGCTTCTCGGCCTCGTCACTGGCCAGCTTCGGCCGACGATGGGCCGGGTGATGATTTTTGGCGAGCGTCCGTTTGGTAACCCTCGCGTGCTGGCGCGGATCGGCTACTGCCCCGCGGCCGACCTGCTTGAGCGCGGTGCCACGCCCCGCGAGTGGGTCAGTTATCTCGTGCGGATCAATGGCGTGATCGCACCCGCTGCGGGCAAGGCTGCCGCGATGGCGATCGATCGCGTGGGCCTCGGCGAGGCAGCTGACCGGCCACTGATGACCCTCTCGAAGGGCATGCGTCAAAGGACAAAACTCGCCGGCGCAATCGCGCACGACCCTGATCTCTTGGTTCTCGACGAGCCTTTCGTCGGTCTCGATCCTGTGGCCCGGCATGATCTGGTCGTGCTGGTCCGTGAGTGGGCGGTTCACCGCAGCCTCCTCGTGGCGAGCCATCTGCTCCACGAGATCGAGGCGCTCGATGCGGGCCTCGCCGTGATCCTCGGAGGCCGGCTCGTGGCCAGCGGTGACGTCGAAGAGATTCACGCGCTTGTGGAAACGATGCCTGCGGAGATCCGCGTCGAATCAGCCTCGCCGCGACGGCTTGCCGAAATCGCCTGCTCGAGTGGGCTCGTGGATAGTCTTCGCTTTGATGGACATGCGGGGCTCGCGATCGGCACGCGTAGGCCGCGGGAATTGGTGGCCATGCTCGGGCGGGCGGCGGTGGCCGAGGGGATCGTGATCCTCGCGCTCTCCGCCGGTGATCGATCGCTCGAGGGCGTCTTCGATCGGCTCGTGCAGCTTCATCGCGGCATCGGGTCTGGCAGTGGAGGCCCGCGGCCTCCGGCGCCGGCCGGCCTCGCTGGGGAGTCTTTGCCATGAACGCCCTTCGTGGGATTATCGCCGTTGCTGGGTTTCAGATTCGGCGGCTCCTCGCGCCGCAGCGCATCGCCCTGGCCCTTGTGGGCGCGGCCTTCCCTGCGGCCGTCATCCTCGCCGTACGTCGGGTGGCGGACCTCAATCTGGACGTCTTAGCCCTCCTGCTCTACGCGCTCGTGCCCGAGGCGGTCTGCATGCTTGGGCTGCTCGTGACGATGTGCCCGGTCGTAGCCGACGAGCTCGAGCGAGGCACCTGGCAGCATGTGGCTGTGCGGCCTGGCGGACGTCGCTCGCTGCTCCTGGGCACATTCCTAGCCGCGGTCGCATGGTCCTCGTTGGTGGCACTCCTTGCCTTGGCACTGGCACTGGCTGCGGCTGGGCTCCCAGATTCGGGGCCGCTTGCGCCGATGTTCGCGGTGCTTGTATTGGTTTCGTGTGTGGGTCGGGCCGCACTCTTCTCGCTTCCGGCGGTGATCGTGCCCAAGCGGGCGCTCGTGGCGAGCGTGGCCGTGGCGTTTGTGGTCGAATACCTTGCTGGCTTTCTGCCGGCCGTCATCAATCAGTTGACGGTGAGCCTTCGCCTCCGCAGCCTGCTTGTACGCTGGATGGGCTGGGAGCGAAAACTGCCTCCGGAGCTGAGCCTCATCATCGACACGCAGCCCCCCTGGGTGCAGATCGTGGCCGTGGTCGCCCTCGCCTCGGTGTTTCTCTTCGCGGCGAGCATCATCCTCGCCGGTCGGCAGTTTCCGCCGGCCGAGGAGTCATGATGTGATCGAAGTCGATCAGCTCGTCAAACAGTTTCGCGCCGCCGATGGCTCGCTCGTCGAGGCGGTCGATGGCGTGTCGTTTTCGGTGGCGCCGAGCGAGATCGTGGGGCTCTTGGGGGCCAACGGCGCGGGCAAGACGACCACGATGCGTTTGCTCGCCACCCTGCTCTCGCCCACCTCTGGCACGGCGCGGATCGCAGGGCACGACATCGTGACCGATCCGCTCGGCGTCCGAAGGCATCTCGGCTATCTCTCGGCCACGACCGGTGTGCCCGACCGACTCACGCCGCGGGAGGTGCTCGAGTTTGCAGGCCGGCTGCACGGTCTCGATCGCGCCGCCATCGCGGACCGTACGGCCACACTTCTCCACACGCTCGGCCTCGAATCCTGCGAGTCCCGCCCGTGTGGTCGGCTCTCATCGGGCCAGCGGCAGCGGGTCTCACTCGGCCGGGCGCTCGTGCACAATCCGCCCGCGCTCGTGCTCGACGAGCCGACCAACGCCCTCGACGTCGTGGGAGCGCGAGATCTGCTCAACCTCCTCGACACGCTTCGGGACGCGGGCCGGACGATCCTCGTCTCGACCCACCGGCTCCATGAGATCGAGCGCCGGTGCGATCGGTTCGTCGTGATCCACGCGGGCCGAGTGGTGGCACAGGGCACACAGCGTGAGATGGCAGCCGAGCCTGGCAGCCTCGAGCGGGCTTTCTTTGCCGCGGTTGAGGGGAGCGGCGGAGCATGAGCGACCACGAGCGGCAAAACCGGTGGGCGGCCATCCGCGGCGTGGCAGGCCGTGACTTGCTCGAGTTTGTCCGCGATCGACGGACGCTCTTTGTCACACTCCTTATGCCGATGGCGATGTATCCGATTCTGGCGCTGGCGAGCACGATCGGGCTCCGCACGGCCCTTGCGGATCTCGATGCGAGGAAGGCCCCGCTGCCGGTCGAGCTCGTGCTCTCGGGCGTGGATGCAGACCGCATCTCCGAACGGATCATGGCGATCGTCGATTCGGGGTCTAGCTTCCCAATCGACTGGCCCGCCTCGGTTGCGATCAGGGTCGAATCAGCCGTCGCGTCAAAGCGCCTCATCGACTCAACCGGTGCCGACGCGTGGATCCACCTACCGCCCGGCGCGATCACCACACTCGATGGCCTCAAAACGCTCCCCGTGGACGTACGGCTTGCCGATGCGCGGCGGAACGAGTCGCGGCTGCGACGGCACATCCTCGCTATCGTGAAGGCCTTGGCCGATGACGCGCGGCTGCGGCGAGTCACGACAGCCGGGCTGCCTAGAAGCGTTCTTGAACCAATCAAGGTTCAATTCGCCGACGAGGTAGTCAAGCCGACGGATCTCACGCTCGACGGAGTGCTGCCCACAGCCGTCGGCGCGGTGCTTGTGCTCTTGGCCCTGCTCACGGCCACCGGTGGCTTCTACCCGGCCATCGATGCGATTGCGGGCGAGAAGGAGCGTGGCACGATCGAGACGCTTCTCATCACGCCGGCGAGCACCCGCGACATCGTGACAGGGAAGTTCCTCGGGGTCTTCACCGTGACGCTCATGTCGCTTGCGGCCAATGCTATCTCGGTGAGCCTCACGATCGCGGTACTCCTGCGGCTCCTTCCGAAAGGACTCGACCTCGGCATTTCCACGAGCCTCGCGGCGGAGTGCGCGGGGGTGGCCATTCTGGCCTTTATGGGTTTGGCCGCGGTGGCCGCCGCTGCCTGCCTGGCGGTCACGAGCGCCGCTCACAGCACGAAGGAAGCCCAGAACACGCTCACGCCTGTGATCCTCCTCACGAGCGGCCTTGCGAGTGCCTCGCTCGTGCCGGGCGTGGGGGGGCCGCTGGTGGCGCTAGTCCCTTTTGCCGGGCAGGTGTGGGTGACTCGCGAGGCGCTCGTCCGTGAATCCTCACTGCCGATCGGGTTCTTGCTGATGCTATCGCTTGCCTCGTCGATCGCCGTCACGTGGATTCTGCTGCGGGCGGCAGCGGTGGCGCTTGCGGATGAGGAAGTGCTCTTTCGTGGACCCGACTCAGCCAGTGGCCTCACCACGCGGCCAGCTCCGCGAGATCTCCCTACGCCGATGCAGGGCTTTGGGGTGGCGATGGTGGCCTTCGCGATGCTGTGGTACGTCAACGGCTTGGCCACGGCAGACCCGATCGTCGCGCTGCCTATTCAGCAGATGGTGCTGCTTGGCCCGTTGGCGCTCATCACGCTGTGGCAGCGCGTGAACCAGTGGCAGACATTCCGGCTCGTGTGGCCGAGTGGGCCTGGGCGCGGCAGTCTCACGCTCTGTGCTGCGGCCTTGGCAGGAGTGGGGCTCTTTGTGACGGGTGCTGCGGTTCTGCTTGCAGTACGGGGTTCGGAGCTCTCGCCAGCTGCCCGCGAGATGGCCGAGCGACTCGTCTCGCTCTTGGTCGCGCGGCCGTGGTGGGTTGGCTGGCTGCTCATTTCGATCCTGCCGGCTGTCTGCGAGGAGCTCTTCTTCCGGGGCTGGGTTTTGGCCGCGTTTGCGGGGAAGCGTCCGAGCCGAAGCCGTGCGGTCACGGCGGTCCTCCTGCAGGCCGCGGCGTTTGCGGCGTTTCATCTGATCCCTGAACGCATGCCGCAGACATTCGTCCTCGGAGTGGTCCTCGGCTGGATGACGCTCAAGACCGGCAGCCTTCTGCCTGCCATTGTTGCCCACGCGGCGCACAACGCCGTGCCCCTGGTCTTCCTCGGCCTCGCCAGCAGCGAATGGCTGCCCGATCTCGGTGGCAAAGGGCTGCCGCCTTGGGTCGTCGCCTCCGCCGTGGCTGCCGCTGTCGCGGGCCTCGCGATCGTCCAGACAACAGGGACGGGAGCGGTTTTCCGCACGGCGGGAAAATAGCTCCCGTCCCCGTTTATTTCTTAAGCGCGGCGACTTCTGCTTCAAGTTCGGCGATTCGCTCGCGGAGTCTTTCCACTTCTCCGGCGCCAGCGGGTTCGGGCCTCGCGGCGGCGGCCGTGCCCAACTCGCGGCGGACCTTTTCGAGTTTCTCTTCCGGCAGGAGACCGTGGGTGAGCATCCGGCCACGGCCCGGGGGCGAGAGCCAAATGATGAGGCCGCGGTCGGCGAGTTTGTCGAGATGGACACGCAGCGTCGTGAGGTCTGGAATGTCGTCCATGCGGCTGGCGCGGCCGCGGAGGTCGCCCTCGGACTGCTCGCCACGGAGAAGAAGCTCGCCCAGGATCGCAAGTTCTTCCTTGCCGACGCCGAGCCACTCGTAGGCGAGGTGGCGGTAGCGAGGAAGCTTGCCGTTCCCAAAAACTTCGGCGACGGCACCGGATGGCTGGAGGCTCCGCACGGCCCGCATTACTTGCTCCTCGTCGACCGTCATGACCGGATCGCGGTTGCTCTTCTGGTTGCAGCCGGTGACCACGCCATTGAGCGAGAGCGGGTATTGGTCGGGCGTCGTCTTGCCTTTTTCGATGAGCACGCCGAGGACTCGTCGCTCGGTCGCATCGAGCGGCCGCAGGGCCTTGCCGGCCGTGGGCTCGCTTGGCGTGTCGCTGGAAGTGGTTTCATTCATGGCGACAGGATGACGCCACGGCCGACGCGGCGTCAACTGAAGCCATGCTACCGGCGCGGGGCGACGCGGACGCCGCGGGTCACTGGTGGCGTGAAGGTCACGATCGCCGCGTTGCCGGCAAGGTCGGCGATGGCAGCCCCGAGAGGCATCTCAATCCGCGGTCCCAGGCGGATGCCAGCCGGCGCCGAGAGCCCAGCAGGCACCGTCCAGCGGAAGACGAGCCGGTCGGTGCCGCTGCCCGACACATACGCCGCCCGCTGGACGACACGACCCACTTGGAACGCAAGCCGCGGCAGGCCCGTGACGACGACCGGCTCGCTGAACCGTACGGTAAACACCATGACGGAGCCCGGCCGGTAGAGTCCCACGGCAGGCGCGATCACTGAAAGGACCCGCGGTCGGATCGTGTCAGCCGGTGGCGGGGGCGGTGGAGGCGGATCGACTGGTGGCGGAGGTGTCACGCTCGACCCTGTCGCAGCAAACGCTCCGGGAGCTTGCGGACCAGTCCGCGCAGCTCCGATGTAGTCGAAGGTCACGCTCATGTTGGTGCGGCCAACAGGGATAGCCGGCCGCGCGGGCGCCCCAGCCCAACTGAACGCTGGAATCGCGACCGTGCCTGGCGGCACGAACGACGATGCGAGCCGGTAGTCACCGCGGGCCAAATCAGCGAAGACGGGCCGCACTGAGTTGATGGCGTTATTCGCCAGCACATTGGAGGCGAGCGGCTCACTCTCGATGCCAAGCGAGTGCCCGGCCGTGCCGTTCCAGATGATGTTGCCGCGGATCACGAGGCCATCATCGGCCCTCGCCGGCGAGAGAACGTTGGAACCAGCGGGCGCTGTCCGCGGCCCGGCGATTTCAAAATGCTGCCACTGGCTGGCCCTGCCGTCGGGGTTATAGACCACGTTGTTGACGATCACGACGTTCTTGTTGGGGATCGGCACCTCGGCGCCGACCGTGGCCGTGCCCCAGCCTCCGAGGGCAAGGTTGGCCCGGCACGTTGCCGTGTCGCCATCGCAGCTTCGGCCGCCGAAGACAACCTCGATCACATGGCTGCGGCTGCCCACGTTCACGAGCGTGTTGTGGGCCATGAGGATGTTGAAGCCGCCGTTGACCCCGAAGCCCGCGCCCTGCACGTCGTGAATGACGTTGTTCGTGAAAGCGATGTCGTAGGCCTCGTAGTGCAGCCACGGCGACACCATGAACTCAAAGCCGGTCCCCTGGCCCGCGGTGAATCCGCCTGTGCCCGCATTAAAAAACTCGTTGCCCGTGATCGTGAGGTAGGCCGAGCCTCCCTTGGCATACATCGCCCAGTCGCCCGAACGATGGATCTTGCTGCCGACGACGTGGCCGTATTGCACTCCCACGAAGTCGATCGCGTTGTCCCAGGCGCCGGAGATGTCACTGTTCTCGATATAGACATGCTGGCTCTGGTTGATCTTCAGCGCCTCCTGCGGCACGGCATAGGTTGCGATGGTGCCCGTGCCACGGATCGTCACGTTCCGAAGCAGCACATGCGACGAGGAATCGAAATGGACCACGTCGCCGCCGCCCGCAGTCACCTCCACGCCCTCGAGGTAGAAGTAGCGGCAATCAAAGACATTGAGCGTGGGGAGAACGACGGTGCCGGGGCCATCGGCGGCGCGGACGATCACCGGCGCCGTGAACGTGCCGTAGCGGCTCTCCCAGTAGTTGGGGATCACCGACGCGGAATACGTTCCGGGCACAAGGTTGATCCGGACACCTTGGGTAAGCGTCGTTCCGACAGGCACCCGCCGCCAGGCCTCGGTGAGCGTCCGCACGGCCAGGTCGCGTGAGGCACCGGTCCGCGTGTCGTTCCCTGCCGAGGGATCGACCCAGATATCGACGACATTGGGAGAGCCCGTGTCGTACGAAGGCAAGAGGCTCGTGCCGCTCATCACGATCCGTGGCTCGCAGGCCTCGATCGCAAGAGGCCGCGATGCAGGCCGCCGCCGCCCGCGGGAATGCACCCTGGTGGTCGCCATTGAAATGCTCCTCAAGCGGCGCCCCCTCGAGCACCGCCAACCCCACCCTGCCCAATTCCAAGACTACGCCTGCCCGGGCAAAAAAACTAGTGTCAGGCGGTCAGGATCATGACCAGGGCGGCGATGCCGACCCCGATCACGGAGATGCCCATCCAGCGGGCAATCGCGGGCCGCTCGGCATAGCGGTAGTCGATACTTCGGATCGCCGCGAGCACCTGGCGATGCTCCCACATGCCGGCGAGCGTGGCGGCGATCCCCAGGGCGATCAAGGCCGCGCCAAACGATCGCGACCGCCAGGGCGTGACCGCCGGCATGCGGCCATCCAAGGCCCCCACGACATACACCAGCCGCTCGATTGCGAAGCCGAGGCTGATCATCGCCAGGCTCGTGCGAATCCAGGCCAGGAGCGTGCGGTCGGCCGCCTCACGGTTCCGCTCGCGGGCCAGCTCGTTGACGATCGATCGACTGGGATCGGGTGTTTCCTCAAGCATCGCGGGATTCTATGAAGTCCAAAAGGAGGCGCATACCACAACGGCGCATCGCGCCTCATCGAAGCCCCTTGCGCGAGCGAGGGGACGGCGGGGCGTTGGGCGAGTCCGCTCATGGTTGCAATCGGGACGAGGGACTACCCGCAGTCCCCCGGCTATCGCTGTGGGCTTGTATCGGAGTGACCGACCGTGACGCACCCCTACTTCACCTCGAGGGACACGCTCTTGGAGTGGGCCGAGAACTCGGGGGCGTAGCGGCTCTGGATCTTCGCAAACCCGCTCGAGGCAGTGCCCCGGTGGGCCACTCGCAGCGAATACTCGAAGACATGCGTGCCCCGCGGCAGTCGCTCAAAAAAGAGCTGCGTGGAGGCGTCGCGGATCGCTAGGTACCAGCCGGCACCGTCTGCCCACCGCCAGCCCGAGAGCACGTCCACGGGCTCCGTAAGACTCGGCCGATGATCGGCCAACTCCAAAAACTCGTAGTCGCGGTCGCTCGTCACGACCAGCCGCACGACCAGCTCATCGCCCACCTCCACCGCGGTGCCATCACCCGCCGGCACAAGCTCCGGCCCCGCCTTCGTGAACCTCTTCACAAACAGCTTCTTTTCGAGCGCCAGCTCCTCGCGGCCAGCCGCAGGAACGTTTGCGATGTCGTCGAGATAGAGCCAGTGAACCCCGCCGAAGGCGACGCCCTTGTCGGGCTTCCTGAGCGTGACCGCAGCCATCGCGGGCGTGATCTCGCGACGCACAAACCGCGTCTCGAAGAAGCCGGTTCCCGCCTCGACCTTTTCAGGTGTGATTTTTTCATCGCCGACCGTCACCGTCACAAGCTCGGTCGAGCCAAGCAGATTCTTGCCACGGCCAAGGAGGGCTCCCACCGCGTCGGCCGTCGAGCGGCTGCCGGGCCATGTGCTCGTGCGCTTTTGCGTGAGCAGCCACACCTTCATCGCTTCAACAGAATCCTTGTCGCCGGCCACCTCATCAAAGGCCTCGATCATGATGGCCTGCGTGGCGATCGGGGCGTAGGCCCAGCTCCACCAGCTCGGGTGCTCGTCGCGCCACCACATGCCCTGCCACGATTCTTTTTCTGTTCCGGGCTTCACGTCGGCATCGACCGCCCGCTGCTTGAGGCTATCGATGATCGAGAGGGCGGTCTGGGCGTCGCCTGATCGCTTGAGCGCGATCGCGAGGTGCCCCTGCGAACGCCGAGCATCGAGCTTCATCCAGCATTTTTGGCCCACATCAAAGGCCCAGCGGATGGCGTCGGCAGCTTCGCCTTGCGGCGGCGCGTCCTGCGTAAAGAAACTGCGGGCATAGAGGGCATAGACGCCGATCGGCGTCAGCACGATGTCGTCGGGCTTCTTGCTCCAGCGAGCAAGGGCCAATCGCTTCTCCTCCACCAGCCGATTGTCGAGCCACGCAATCGCCGCGACGGCAGGCTGAACGTCGATATCGACCCCGGCCGCCCGCAGCCGGCCGAAGCCAGCGATGATGCCGAGCGTGACCGAATCGCAGGTGTGCCCACCCGGGAACCACGGCCAGCCGCCGTCGCCATTGCGAAGGTTTTGGAGGCGGTCGAGAGCGGCGCGGGCTTCATTGCCAGCCCGGTTGGCATCAAACAAAAGAGCGATGCGTGCCCGGGCCTCTTTCTCATCGACCGCGTCGCGGACCCACGGCGTTTCCGCAAGGAGCGTCTTCACGAGCTCGGAGTTCTTTTCGAGCGGGCTTTCGATGGCATCGGTGCCCTTCCACTGCTCAAAAATCCGTGCGATCGCGGGGTCGCTCGTGGCGAGATGGCGGGCCAGCGAGTTGGCATAGAGCCGCGTGAAGAGCGTCTCGGTGCTCTCGTCAGACTCTTCCATGATGACCGGCAGCGCCATCACGCCGTACCACGCCGGGTTCGACACCGCCTGCACAACAAGCGACTGGCTCTGGATCTCCGTGCCCTTGCTCTTTGCGAGTCGATCGAGCGACACCGCCCGCTCGCCCGGCCCGCGGACAATGATCGGAATCGTTTCCGTCACAGGCACCCGCCGCGGCAGCACGACGAGAAAAGCCTCCTCGCCGTCGGATGCCTGCTTGCCCGAGAGCGTGGCCGTACCCGTGGCGAGATACTTGAGCACGTCGGTACCGTCGGCCACCTTCACGGTGAAGACCACGGGCTTTGACTCACCGGCGGACACATCAAAGGGCTGTTCGGCTGGCCCTTCGATGAGGCTGTCACGGGAATCGTTTGTGCGTGCGTCGGTGAGTGCAAACCGCACCGTCCCGGCGAGCCTGCCGGTAGACGTGTTACTCACCTTCACCGGGATCTGTACGACATCCCCTTCGCGAAGGAACCGCGGCACCATCGGCTCGACCATAAGGTCTTTTGCAGACACGCATGTATCAACGATCGTGCCACTGCGAAGCTGTGCGTCATGGGCGAGGCCCTTGACCCGCCATGTGGTGAGCGTGTCGGGGAGCGTGAACTCGATCGTGACGATGCCATCGAGCTCGCTCGAGAGCGTCGGGAGGAAGAACGCCGTCTCGACAAGATTCTTACGTGGGGGCGGTGCGGACTGGTTGGCGGCAGAAGCGTTGGATTCGCCGCGGCCCTTGGTCTTGTCCTCTCCCGCCTCGGGTCGTGCCCTGTTCGCGAAGGCAGCGGAGTGCTGACGACCTAGTATTGCATTGACACTACCCTCGGGAGCCATCTCCGCAGCCCCGTCCATAGGGGCCGAGCGAGCCATCGCCATCATGGGATGAACACCACCACCGCCGCCGCCAAACCCCATCATTTCCTGCGATGATCCGAACGGCTCGCGAAGTTCGCGGAACGTCATTTCCGCCACGTCGCGATACGCAACGTCAAAGCTTCCGTGGATGCTCTGAAACCCTTCGGCTTGATTCGTAAATGCGAGATAGAGATTGCCACCCTCGCGACGGAACATCCCCATGAGCCCACCGCCCGGCCAGGCATGGGCAGCGAGAGCGTCGAGCGATTCGTCATAGGCAAGGGCGAGCATCTCGGCGATCTGCGCCGCCGCCGGGCCGGTGACCGAATCCTTCACGCTCGTGATCTTCGCCCGCCAGACTTCCTTGGCCCCCGGCTGGGTCCGTCGCGTGAACCGTTCCCATGTAATCGCAAGCTGCTTGTCGGTCCAGGGCACGTCCACCGTCTGAGACTTTTCGTGAAGCCTGCCGTCCCGCACAATCCACGCCCGAACAGTAAAGCCACCGCGGTTGGCCTCTGTCGCCTCAAAAGTCACGGGCCACTGCGTCGCGCCTGGCTTCGTCCAGAACCGCTCGAGGATCTGACCGCTCTGTGAAATCTCGACGAGCGCACGGCCCGCGTCGTATCCCGTACCCACCACCGCCACAAACTCGCTGCCAGGCTCGACCGACTGCTTCTCCGACTTCATCACGAATGCCCGCTTCACGCCGTACGTCGTGGCAGCCGGATCGATCACCTCGATGAGATCGGTTGCCTTGACCGCCGGTACGTCGCCCTTCGCGGGAATCTCGAACGTCGCGCGGTAGATGCCGGCCGCAAGCTGGGCCGTTTCGATTGTTCTCCCCGACGTCGCGTCGGTACCGACATCGACCATCAAGACTTGTTCGCCGGCGGCCCAGGTTTCAGGATCGGCCGGGTCAGGTTTTGGTGCGGCCATCTTGCCCGCGGCACGGCGCCGCCACTGCGGCGCTGACCGATCAAGGAGATCGCCGCGATCGACCTTGGCCGGCTGCACGAGCCGTTGGACCGTCAGCGTGCCTTCGCCGGCCCGCGGCTGGCCGTCGAGCGTCGTGGTGCCGACGGTGATCTCAACCGCGGCGGGCTCGCCGTTTTTTGTAGCCTGCCATTCAGCCGCTGACACACTCGCCTCGACGTCGGTGTATCCGACATTCACGCTTTGTTCATCGCTACGAGTTTCGCCGCCGGCGTCCGTGACATCAGCGACCACTTGAAATGAAAACACCGGGAGCGATTCCTTCGGCACCGACCGGTCGGGCTTGGCGGGAAACGTCACCGTGAACGAGCCATTCGCGTCGGTCTTCGCCGTGCCTCGAGCGATCCGCTGGGCTCCGCTATCGAACGGAAGCCAGGGGTAGAAACACCGGCACCAAAATGGGAACCGGACACTCCGCTCGACCCGCCAGCGGACAGTCGCATCGGCAACGGGGAGCCCCGTATAGGTCGTGGCTTTCCCTTTGAGCGAAGCGTCGTCGCCGAGCGGCACGGATGCTTCCGGGGCGGCGAGTTCAACGCGAAACTTCGGCCGCTTGTATTCCTCGACGCGCACGCCCGTCACCCCTCCGGCCCCGCCAGCCTGGGCCTGGATCGACCACTGCCCCGGCAGGCAGCCTGCCGGAATCGAAAAGTTGCCGTTGAAGGAACCGTTGGCATTTGTCTTGTGGTTCGCCTTCGTCACCTCGCGGCCGTTGGCATCCCGCAAGATGACCTCGACGGCGACATTCGCGATCGCGGCATATTGTGACTCGGCAAGATCGCTTGCACAGGCTATGCCCTTGTAGAAGACGATCTGGCCGGGGCGATGAATCCCGCGGTCGGTAACGAGCACGATCGACTTCATCCCATTCGGCATCACGTTCGGCCAGACATTCATCCGGTCGCTCGCGACCGTCTGTTCTCGGCCGTCGAGCTTCCCCTTCGCGACGACGACAAACTCACGTCCCTGCTCGACCTTCAACTCAAACCGGCCGTCGTTGTCGGTCTTGGCTGTGCCCCCCTCAGCGAAGTTTTCACGGTTGCCTTCCTTCTGGACAAACAGCGTGACAGCCGCCCCGGCCACCGGCGCGCCGGTGGCCAGGTCGACGACGTATCCCGGCACCGAGCGTGGCCCCGGGGCTCGCGCTCGCTGACGGCCGCCTCTCACCCGGGCGGCACCGCCGACGACGTTGCTTTCAAACACGGGCCGCTGCTGTTCGATGACGACAGCCAGCCGCGTCACCCACACCAGCGCCATAGACACCGCGTTGTTCTTCTCGCCGAAGCCAGGCTTGTGGCTCGCGATCACCCAATACGCCCCCGGCTCGAGCGTGCCGGCATCGAGCACCGCGGCAACGTCGATGTCTTCGAATCGCTCCTGATAGTCGGGCGTACCAGGCAGATCGACGGCGTGCTCGCGGACAGCGGGCAGCGCCAGGATCGCGGCGCGGTCGTTGTCGTCAAACCAGCCGCGCGAATGCTTACCGGCGCGGAGCCTGGTCTCCCAGTCAGCCTTGCACACTCGGAGGTAAACCTTTTCGAGGTTCTTGTAGGTCACGCGAATCGGGGGGAAGGGAGCGTTCCAGGATTTTTCAGTGGCGAGCGACAGTTCCTTCGATTCGATGGTGCTGGCGAGGTTGGCACACTGGGCCCCGCCGTGGCTCTTGGGGTGCGCCGCCGCGGCCTGGAGTGCGATCGTGCGAGCCCGCACGAGGTCGCCTTGCTCCTGCACCAGGCTCGCCAGGTGAAACATGGCCTCGGCCGCCATCTCGTGCTTCCCGGCCCGCTCGATGAACGCCGTGAGCGCCGCTTCCTTGCGATCAGTCACGCCCTCGCCGACGGCGGCGCCTGCGGCCCAGAGGATGCGATCGAGATCGGCTGAGAGCAGGGCCGAGGGTTCGGTGTCGCCGCGATGAAACTCGATCACGCTGCGGAAGAGGGCGGCGGCTTCGAGCAGGGGCGAATCTTTGTCGGTAACCGTGTTACTCGCCTCGGGCTTCCAGGCTAAAAACTCCTCGGGCGTGCCGAGCGCGGGCGAAGCCGGGTCAATCTCAAAGGCGTCTTCGGGGGCCATGAGGCCGCGTTCGCCGGAGGTGGCGAAGGCTATTGCATCGCGGGCGAGGACATCCCACACGGTCGGCCGGTACGCGTCGGGCATCGTGCCCTTTTGGATGATCGCGTCCCACTCGCCGACGGGCAGGTTGTGGAGCGTCTTGCGCTCGGGGCTGCCGGCCGCACCGACCGCCACGGCAAAGCGCGTGCGGATCTCGCGAAGAATTGTTGGCAGATCCCACGCGGCAATCTGTGAGAGGTCGCTTCCGTCGGCGCCGCCCTGCGTGCGCGCTTGATAGCGCCACTGGTTCTCTTGGTAGAAGCCCCAGGTCCAGTTCGCACGGATCGCCTCGAGCACGGCCCGCGTCTCGGGAGGTGCTTTTTCGATCTCGGCGGCGAGGCGAACGATCCGGTCGCTCTCATCCGCTGCTTGCTCGCCGGTATCGGCGAGGACCCGCGTGGCGATCGCCCGCGCCGCTTCGGCCCAGGCCTTGTCGGCGATCGCGGATTTCTCAACGCCGGCGAGAGCGTCGAGGGCCGATTTTGGTTTCCCCTCTTCGAGCGCTTTTTCGACCTTCTTCCAGGCTTCGGCCCGTGCCCCTTGGGGCAAATCCGCCGCGAGTGCCCGTTCAATCCATCCCATGCCAATGCCTCCGAGGACGAGTGCGACCGCGGCCACACCCACCGCAACCGCTGCCGCGACTCTGCCGCGGCCACTGCCGAGACCCAAGAAATTAAAACGCATCGTTATTGCTCCGCAAAGAGACGCGGCCCGGGGACCGCTCAAGGGGACTCGGGCGCAAAGTCTACGCCGACGGGCAAGTAAGACGCTCGGTTTCCCAAAAAGTTCCCAGTCGCCATCTGCTCCGAACCGCGAGAAAAAGCCCCATGGGCCGTGCAGTGCCGTTGGTCTGCGGCCATGTCCTGATGCGCACCTCTCTTGGTGATTCTTGCTGCGTGCTTCCAAGCGGCAGTTCTCGGCATCGCAGGCATGCGGCGATCATGCCTCAGGCCGGCCGCGGGGCTTCTTGGACCGTCCCGCCTCTTCGGCCCATCGCTTGAGCGCCTCATGCACCCGCGGATCGAGTCGTACGAGAAACGAGGTTCGCGACACGCCAGGTGGCTCCTCATCCGATGCGTTGGTGCCGTGGCGGAATCAGTGATACATCGTGCCGGTGTTGATGACCGGCTGCGTATGCTTGTCTCCGCAGAGCACGACGAGGAGATTCGACACCATGGCCGCGCGGTGCTCGTCGTCAAGCTCGACAATGTGATCCTTCGCGAGATGGTCGAGCGCCATGTGCACCATGCCGACCGCACCCTCGACGATCGTCCGACGAGCAGCCACCACGGCCTGGGCCTGCTGCCGCTGGAGCATCGCCGCCGCGATCTCGGCCGAGTACGCAAGGTGACTGATTCGGGCGTCGATGACTTCGACACCAGCCGTGTCGAGCCTCTCCTGCAAGTCTTTGGTGAGCTGTTCGCACACCTGGATGGTGTTGCCACGGAGAGAGACTTCGTGATCCTCGCTGTCGTAGGGATACCGCAGCGCGAGGCTGCGAAGTGCGGCCTCGCTCTGGACGGCAACGAAATGCTCGTAGTCGTCCACTTCAAAGAGCGCTTCAGCTGTATTCACCACCCGCCACACCACGACCGCCGAGATATCGACCGGGTTGCCGTCGCGATCGTTCACCTTCGAAGGCCGGCCGGCCGAGTGAGTTTTGTGGGTCAGGATCTTACCCGCGGCATCCTTGACCTCGGGCGTCGTGATCGAGCCGGTTTCGAAGTTCCGAACACGAAGGGAAATCCGCTTCTTTGAACAGAAGGGATTCACCCAAAAGAATCCGGACTCGACGATTGACCCCTGGTACTCGCCGAAGAGCAGCAGGGCTCGGGCATCGTTGGGCTGAACCGCCTGAAATCCGAACAGCAGGAGGATGAGCGCGACGAGGCAGCCGAACGCGAGAAACACCATCACCAGCGGCTCGGCCGCCGCGACCGTGAGCGTGGTGACGGGATCGCTCGCAGCGGTACAATCGCGTTCCATTCGCCGCTGGCTCGCGGCAATTCCCCAACGATCGCCCCATTCATGAAAACCGCCTTCGTCACTGTCGCCGTCGTCGCTGCCACGCTTTTCGGTGTTGCCGCCCCTGCCCATGCCGGGCGTCCCGAAAAGCTTGCGGCCATCCCCGACTTCACCAAGGGCGACACCGTCCCCAAGGAGTTCACGCACGACTGGAACCTCGGCCCCACGGGGCTTCGCGGCTGGATGTACTGCGCCGGGCTGGTCACGACCGACGCACGGCAGATCCTCATCACATCCGTGGCAAAAGGCTCGCCGGCGGACGGCATCCTCGCTGTTGGCGACGTGATTCTCGGTGTCGGCGGCAAGCCATTTAAGATCGACCCGCGAACCGAGATGGGGCAGGCCATCACGGCCGCGGAGACCGAAGCGGCAGCGGGGAAGCTGGTGCTCATGCGATGGCGCGGCGGCAAGCAGGAAGACGTGACGGTGACGCTGCCGGTCCTCGGCACATACAGCGCCACAGCGCCCTATGACTGCCCAAAATCTCGACGCATCTTCGAGCTCGGTGCCAAGTCTCTCGCCACACGCATGGCGTCCTCAGACTATGTCAGCCACCTGGACCCCATCCCGCGCTCGCTCAACGCGCTGGCGCTCCTGGCCAGCGGCAACCCCGAGTACCTCCCGCTTCTCAAGCGTGAAGCAGAGTGGGCCGCCGGCGACTCTCCGGGCGGGTATAAGACCTGGTACTACGGCTACGTCATGATCTTCCTGGCGGAGTACATCAAGGCCACGGGCGATGAGACCGTCCTGCCGGGGCTGCGTCGTATCGCCCTCGAAGCGGCGCACGGGCAAAGTGCGGTGGGCTCGTGGGGGCACAACTTCGCGCGACCCGATGGCCGGCTCAAGGGCTATGGCATGATGAACTCTCCTGGGGTTCCACTCACGATTGGCATGGTCCTTGCCCGAGATGCGGGCGTGAACGACCCCGAAGTCTCACAGGCAATCGACAAGAGCGTTCGGCTCCTGCGGTTCTATATTGGCAAAGGGGCGGTGCCGTACGGTGACCACGGCCCGTGGACGCAAACCCACGAGGACAACGGCAAGTGCGGCATGGCCGCGGTTCTCTTCCAGCGGCTCGGTGATCGAGAGGGCGCGGAGTTCTTCACACGCATGGCCGTCGCGTCGCACGGTGCCGAACGGGATTGCGGCCACACGGGAAACTACTTCAACATCCTTTGGGCTCTGCCGGCCATTGCCCAAGCGGGACCAAGAGCGACCGGCGCGTGGATGCACGAATTCGGCGGGCGGTACTACGACCTCGCGCGACGGCCTGACGGTTCGTTCGGTCACCAAGGACCGCCGGAACCGCGGAGCGACAGCTACGGCGGATGGGATGCCACAGGCGGGTGCCTGCTCGCCTATGCGCTGCCACTTAAAAAGATCGCCCTCACGGGCCGCGATGGTTCGATCGTGCCCCCCATGACCACCGCGGTAGCCGACGGCCTCCTTGATGACGGCCGGGGCTGGTCGAATAAGGATCGCACCAGCTTCTACGACGCGCTCGACGATGCCGAGATCCTTCGCCGTCTGGGCTCATGGTCGCCAACCGTGCGGGAGCGGGCGGCAGAGACCCTTGGCCGACGCAAGGCGGCAGTCGTTCCAGACTTGATTGCCCTCCTCGATTCCCCCTCCCTCGACGCCCGCGTCGGCGCATGCCAGGGCCTCGCGGCTCTGAGATCCGCATCTGCTCCTGCCGTCCCGGCCCTCCGCGAAACGCTCAGGCATCCCGATCTGTGGCTACGGTTGCAGGCCTCGGAGGCCCTGGCTGCCATCGGCAAGCCGGCTATGCCTGCCCTTCCCGACATGCTCGAACGGATCGCGGCCGGCCCGACGAAAGACGATCCACGGGGCATGGAACAACGGTTTCTCAGCGTTACCGTGTTCAACACCATGCTCCGCGGGAACCCGTCCCTCGAAGGAGTCGATCGCAAGCAGCTCACCACTGCCATTGAGCGAGGTCTTCGCAACGAAGACGGGAACGCCCGAAGTGCGGTGAGCAGAAGCTACTCACAACTCTCATTCGAGGACGTCGAACCGCTGCTTCCGGCGATTCTCGACGCCATCCGAAAGCCTGCCCCGAGCGGCGAGATGTTCGCCGATGGCGTGCGACTCGACGGCCTCCGGCTCCTCGCATCCCATCATGTGGATGAAGGCATGGCAGAGTGCGCCACCTACCTACGGTCGCAAAATCCATGGGCCAGCCAGAATCGCACTCCCGAGATTCTGACGATCCTCGAGGCGTATGGAGCCAACGCCCAGGCAGTTCTTCCACAACTCCGGGAAGCGATGGCAGATTTTGAAGACGGCGAGCCCGATTTCCCGAAGCAGTTGAGCCTGCAAAAAGCCGCAGCGGTGCGTGCTACGATCGCAAAGATTGAAGCCTCGAAGGATCGGCCGTCGCTCAGGCAGATCAAATAGCCTCGCTGCCCATACACCGCCTCCGGCGATCGTTCACTTCACGCCATGATCCCCTTCCCCTCGCCGCGCACTCATGAAACGCTTCCCGAGCCTGATCTCGCGTGGCTGTGGGATCTGGCGAAACGGCTTCAGGCGTGTGACGATGTCGCAGAAGCCCAGGCGATCGCCGCCGAGGCCACGGCGGAAGGGAGCTCGCGTGGGAGCAGTTCGTCGCTCGCCGCGGCCGTCGCCGAGACGATCGAACCGGCCCTCGAGAGCATTCGCGATCGCGAACGGCTGCGAAGCCTCGCGCTCCGCGATCCGCTGACGAACCTCTTTAACCGACGGTTCATGGAGGACGAGCTTGCCCGACAGCTCGTGACCGCGGCGCGGAAAGGCGAGCCGCTGGCCGTGGCGATGATCGATCTTGATCGGTTTCGCGACTCGAACGAGCGCGATGGCCACCCGGCCGGCGACATGGTTCTCAAGTCTTTTGGCGTTCTCGTCGAGGGTTTTCTGAGGCCCGGCCATGTCGCATGCCGCTATGGCGGCGACGAGTTTGTTCTCATTCTGCCCGCGACGACCACTGCCGAGGCTGCGACGAGGCTCGACGCCCTGCGACTCGCGGCCTCGCAGGCTGTAATCCATCACGAGGGCAGGCCACTCGCGCCGATCACCGCATCGATCGGCGTGGCCGCGTGCCCGGACCACGGCACCGACGCCGCCACGATTCTCGCGGCTGCCGACGCCGCGCTGTATCAGGCAAAGCGATCCGGCCGCGACCGTATTCGCATCGCCACCCAACCACCATCCTGACGATCCTGCCTTTACTCGCCGCTCGTGGTACACCAGGATGGATGACCTCTTCACGATCCTCACAGACGCCATGCATGTCACGGAGCTCAAACGATGAATGATTCCCCGCTCACAGGAAAACGCTGCCTGGCGTTTGTTGGTGAGAGCTACGAAGACTTGGAGCTCTGGTATCCCAAGTTCCGCATGATCGAAGCTGGTGCCGAGGTGGTCGTGGCTGGCCCGGAGGCCGGCGTCGTGTATGCCGGCAAGAATGGCTATCCGTGCCGATCGGACGTCGCCATTCGAGATGTCGTTGGGGCCGATTTCGATGCGGTGCTTTTGCCGGGCGGTTTCATGCCCGACAAGCTGCGGCGCGACCCGCACGTGCTCGAGCTGATTCGCCACTTCGACGAGGCCGGTAAGTGCGTGGCCGCCATTTGTCATGGTGGCTGGATGGCGATTTCAGCCAAGGTCTATCGCGGGGTCCGCGTGACCGGATCGCCTGGCATCAAAGACGACCTCATCAACGCTGGGGCCATCTGGGAGGATGCGAGCGTGGTGGTCGATCGTCATCATGTATCGAGTCGCAAGCCAGACGACCTGCCCGACTTCTGCCGCGCGATGATCCACGTGATCCGCGGCGGGTAAGACCATGAACGAAGTGCACGGGGTACGTCGCCCTTTCTTTCATGAGGACGCTACGCGTGCTGGCCGAATGCGGTTCTACGTGGGTGAGCTCACGGTGGTCTCCAGGATCCGCCAGGAGTGAGGTATGCGAATCCCCGTTGTCCGTGGCGTCATCGATCGACGCATCCTCGTCAACTACCGTATTGAACCCAGCGTTCTCGCGCCGCTCCTCCCCGCACCATTTCGGCCCAAGCTGATTCATGGCGTTGGCATGGTGGGGATCTGCCTCATCCGCTTGGCGCACGTACGACCTCATGCCATGCCGCAGTGGCTCGGCATCTCATCGGAGAACGCCGCGTATCGCTCTGCCGTCGAGTGGAATGACCGTGATACTGTCCGGCATGGTGTCTATGTCCGTCGGCGCGACACCAACTCCTGGCTGACCACAATGGCCGGCGGCCGCTTCTTTCCTGGCATTCACCACCATGCGCGGTTCACGGTCAACGAGTCGGCTGACTCCTACGCCGTAGCCATTCGAAGTGACGACGGCATGACAACCATGGCTGTGCGAGCGAGGCCCATCGAGAGCCTTCCAGGCTCTTCAGTATTTCGCTCCCTCGAAGAGGCATCCGCTTTTTTTGAATCGGGTTCCGTGGGCTATTCGGCGACGCACTCTCCGTCACGATTCCAGGGGCTCGAGCTACGGTGTCGCACATGGCATGTTGAGCCCCTCGTGGTCGACGAGGTGCGATCGAGTTTTTTCGAGGACGAGACGCTGTTTCCGAAAGGCTCCATCGAGTTTGATTCGGCACTGTTGATGCGTGGCGTCGAGCACGAATGGCATGAGAAGCCAGACCTGCACCATGCGGCGTCGATCATGCACGTCGGCGGGTGAATCAATCCAGCACGCCGTAGTGAAAGCGTCGGCGGCAGGCTGTCAGGGCTCACGGCTGGGACGATGCGGGCGTGGCGAGACAGCTGATCCGATCGTCGATCACGTCGACAGAACGCTCAGGGGCACACGCTGCCTCTTGAGCCTTAGACAAGTTGCATCACGTGCCTCGTCGTGTGGCCGGGGGATGCGGTCCACCGTGGAGCCTGCTGCCACACATTGCCTCTGCGGCGAATACGGGCCATTATTCGCCGCAGAAAGTGCGGCGAAGAATGATGTTCATTCACGAAAATAAGGACTGGCCAGAGTTCACCTGGGAGTCTGAATCCGTCTCGCATGCACTCGCGGCGGTGCGGCACAAGCAGGGCCGACTGCTCGGCAGGATGGAATCGCTCGGGTTCGACCTGCGGGCCGAGGGGAGTCTCGCGGTGCTGACAAGCGACGTCGTGAAGTCGTCCGCGATCGAAGGCGAGAATCTGGACCCGCAGCAGGTGCGGTCCTCCATCGCGAGACGCCTCGGGCTCGACGTGGCAGGGCTACCGAAGGCCGGCCGCGATGTCGATGGCGTTGTCGACATGATGCTCGACGCAACCCGCGACTACGCGAAGCCGCTCACAAAACGGAGGCTATGCAACTGGCACGCGTCTCTCTTTTCCACCGGCCGCCACGGCATGAGCCGCATCACCGTTGGGGCGTGGCGGACCGCCGAGTCGGGGGGCGATGCAGGTCGTCTCTGGGCCGATCGGTCGTGAGAAGGTGCACTTCGAGGCCCCGGAGGCCGAGCGTGTCGCTTCGGAAATGAGCGCATTCCTCGAGTGGTTCAACGCGAGAACGGCAATCGACCCCGTTGCCAAGGCGGCGATCGCCCGCTTCTGGTTCGTGACCATCCATCCATCCATTCCAGGACGGCAACGGCCGCATCGCCCGCGCGAGTGCCGACATGGCGCTCGCATGCACCGATGATACGAGTGATCGCTTCTACAGCATGTCGTCCCAGATCGAGACGGAGCGGAAGGCGTACTACCGCGAGCTCGAGACAGCCCAGCGCGGCGACATGGACATCACGCGATGGCTCACATGGTTCCTTGGCTGCCTCGACCGACACGGCGCTTCGCGACATTCGCGAACTGCTGGACAGGGGCATCCTGGTGCAAAACCCTGGCGGCGGCCGCAGCACGAGCTACCGACTCGGTTCGCCGGACAGCGTGGATGCGTGATCGCCGCTCGCCGCTCGCCGCTCGACATCCTCCGCAGCGGCAACCCACGCCGCGCAGCCGGTCTCTGGTATGGGATGCCGGCGACGGCGGCGTCGTCCGGGGGCTGAGGCACCCCGTAAAGATTGCTCGAAAACGCGCCGACGAGCATGTACCCAACGCCGGCCTGTTCGAGCGCCTGCCATCAGCTCGTCCCTGGGATCCATGGCCCATGCCCTGGCCGCCCGGTCGGAAGCGATTGCTTGTTGCATTTCGGAATCGGTGGCGTCCATGAAGCCCTCGGCACGGCGAAAGCACTCTGTTCGATCTTACGAACTGGGAACCGACGGGGACACCGCACGGCCTTGCGGAGCCCCTGGCACCTCCGGTCAGTGCGTGCACGCTTGCGAATCTGTCGCTGAACATCCGATTCTTGGGTTCGCCAAAAAAAAACCGTGATTCCAGCGAAAAACGGCCCTACGCCGGGACGCCGCGTGCTGGCTCGGCACGAGGTGTGTGTTAGACTTCAGTTTCGTCAGTGGCGGCGGAGCGCAACGCCGGCACCCTTGAATTCACGTCGTCATCCCAACTGGGCCCTGACGGCCTGACCCTCCATGAGGTGTCTTGATGCTTCGCTCGAGCGAGTTTCCAGCGGTACACCCGGTTGACCCCACCGGGCCCCACCTCCCCGCAGGCGTTTTCATGTTCCGCTTCGCCATGGCTGCTACCCTCGCGTGCGCTCTCGCGGCACCGCTCCCCGCGGCTGACGCCGAATCCGAGATTCGCTACAACCGCGACATCCGGCCGATCCTTGTCGAGAATTGCTTCGCTTGCCACGGGGCTGATAGCGCGAGCCGTAAGGCCGATCTCCGGCTCGACCTTCGTGACGATGCCATCGAAGCTGGCGCCATCGCGCCCGGCGACTCCGATTCAAGCGTTGCCCTTGATCGCATCTTCTCCGACGACCCCGAAGAGGTGATGCCACCTCCGGCGATGAAGAAGACGCTGACGCCTGAGCAGAAGGAGATCCTCACCAAGTGGATCGCCCAGGGCGCGGAGTACGAGCCGCACTGGTCGTTCATCCCGCCAACCAGGCCCGAGCTCCCCGCAGTCGAAAATGAATCGTGGGCGCAGAACCCGATCGACCGCTTTGTGCTGGCAGGCCTCGAATCCAAGGGGCTCGAGCCCGCTCCCGAAGCCGATCGCCGCACCCTCGGCCGCCGCGCCGCCCTCGACGTCACGGGCCTGCCCCCAGACCCGGCCGCACTCGAGGCCTTTGTCGCCGACACGCGTCCCGATGCCTATGAGCGGTATGTCGATGCGCTGCTGGCGCTCCCCGAATGGGGCGAGCACCGCACCCGGTATTGGCTCGACTACGCCCGCTACGCCGACACCCACGGCATCCACTTCGACAACTACCGTGAGATGTGGAGCTTCCGGCAGTGGGTGATCCGAGCGTTCAACTCCAATATGGCTTTTGACGAGTTTACGCGGCACCAGCTTGCCGGTGATCTGGTTGACCTCGGCCCCGACGCCTCGCCCGATGCGGTTCTCGACGCGCGGGTGGGCAGCGGCTTCAACCGCTGCAATATGACGACCAACGAAGGGGGCGTCATCGACGAGGAATACATCGTCCTCTACGCCCGGGATCGTACGGAGGCGACGGCCACTGTCTGGATGGGGCTCACGGTGGGCTGCGCCGTCTGCCACGACCACAAGTTTGACCCAATTTCGGCGAAAGATTTCTACGCGCTGTCGGCGTTCTTCAACAACACGACCCAGGTAGCCAAAGACGGCAACATCAAAGACACGCCGCCGACCATATTCCTGCCACTCGCAGAAGACAGGCCGCGCATGGCCGAGCTCGAGGCGGCGTTGCCGGCCGCGAAGCGGACGCTCGCCAATCGCCGCAACGATGCACGAAAAGACTTCGACGCCTATCTCACCGCCGCCACGCAGGAATCCGTCGCAAAAACAAAGCCCTCCGATGTGCCGCTCGTGTCGGTCCCGTTTGCCGAGGGTGAAGGCTTGGTGGTCCGCGCCGCTCTCGAAGGCCGCGATATCGAGCTGCCTCTCTCCGAGAAGACGACCTGGCAGGATGGCCCTGGGGGCACGAAGGCGATTCTCCTTGACGGCAAGGCCACCGAGATCCCCTCGGCGGGCGACTTCGAGCATGACAAGCCGTTCACGGTGAGCTTCTGGCTCCAGCCGACGCCGAACGACGCGTCGTATTCCGTGGTCGCTCGGATGGATTCGCCGTCACAGTACCGCGGCTGGGACATCTGGGTGCAAGGCCGTCGCGTCGGCATGCATATCATCCATGCCTGGGCCAACGATGCCTTGAAGGTGTTGGCCAAAAAGCAGCTGCCGGCCGACACATGGACCCGCGTGACGATCACCTATGACGGCACTCGGCGGGCGCGGGGCGTGAAGATCTATTACGACGGAGTGTCTCAGCCCCACGAGCTCGAGAATGGGACGTTCAAGGGGAATTCGATTCGGACCACGGTTCCGCTCACGATCGGCGGCCGGACCGGTGGCAGCGACGCATACGGCGTGGGATTGGCCGACCTTTCCATCCAGGGCCGCGCCTTCTCGGCCGCCGAGGTCGATGGCATCTCGAAGTTGGCGATGTTTGCCGGGATCGTCGCGCTGCCGCCGTCCGAGCGGGTCGCCGCCGGGGCCAAGCTCTACGACTGGTGGCTCGGCTCCCAAGACGAGGCGTTCATCGCCGGTACCAAATTGCTTGCCGACATCGAGTCGGAGATTTCGGCGATCAATCGCCGCGGCACGATCGCGCATGTCATGGCCGAGCAGAAAGGTATGCCAAAGGCGGCGATTCTCGATCGCGGCGAATATGACAAGCCCAAGGAGGAGGTCACGGCCAACACACCCGCGGCCCTGCCGCCATTCCCCGACTCGCTCCCACGCAATCGTCTTGGTCTTGCCGAGTGGTTCTTGAGCGAGGCGCATCCGCTCACGACCCGCGTCACCGTCAATCGGTTCTGGCAGGAAGTGTTTGGCACCGGGCTCGTGCGGACGGCGGGCGACTTCGGGACGACCGGTGAGCTGCCGAGCCACCCCGAGCTGCTCGACTGGCTCGCGGTTGAGTTCCGTGAGACCGGCTGGGACGTGAAGCGGCTCTTCCGGCTCATGCTCACGAGCGCCACCTACCGGCAATCGGCAGTGACCACACCCCAGAAGGCCACGCTTGATCGCGACAACCGGTTCTTCTCGCGCGGGCCCCGGTTCCGCATGGATGCGGAGATGATTCGCGACCAGGCGCTCGCAGCCTCAGGCCTCCTCGTACGAAAACTCGGTGGCCCGAGTGTGAAGCCCTACCAGCCCGAGGGTGTCTGGGAAGCGGTGGCGATGCCGGAGAGCAACACGAAGAACTATGCGGCCGACAAGGGAGAGAATCTCTACCGTCGAAGCCTCTATTGGTTCTGGAAGCGGTCGGCGCCACCGGCGTCGCTCGACATTTTCAATGCGCCGTCGCGTGAGGTGTGTACTGTGAAGCGGGAGCGGACCAATACACCGCTCCAGGCGCTCGTGACGCTCAATGATCCGCAGTTTGTCGAGGCAGCCCGGGCGCTTGCCGATCTCGCGCTCGAACAGGCGGGCGATGACCAGGCTCGGCTCGACTTCGTAGCCCGTCGGCTTCTGGGGCGGCCGCTGGAGTCTGACGAACTGGAGATCGTGGGCGGGTCTCTTGCAGCGCTTGCCACCCACTACGCTCAACATCCCGACGACGCTGCCACACTCGTCGCCGTGGGTGAGTCGAAGCCGCGATCGGCTGATGCCCCAAAACTTGCCGCCTGGACGATGCTTGTCAACGAGCTTTTGAACCTCGACGAGGTCCTTTGCAAATGAGCACCAGCAATAAAAGGCCCCGGCGGCAGCCGGGGGACTGCGGGCGGAATGCCATCCCGTTGGCAATCACTCGCGGTCTCGCCCAACAGCCCGCCGTCCCCTCGCTCGTGCGAGGGGCTTTGATGAAGCATTCAACGATCGACTGACTGGAGTGTATCCGATGATGCCATCGCTCAACCCAATCGCCGAGCTCAACCTGAACCTCACCCGTCGTCGGTTCTTCGAGCAGGGGAGCCACCTACTCGGCGGTGCCGCGCTGGCCACGCTCATGGGCGAAGCTGCTGCGAGCGGCGCGACGGCTTCCGTGACGCCAGGCGTCACGCGGGTGCCTGGTGCAATCGGCCCACACTTCGCCCCGAAGGCAAAGCATGTGATCTACCTGCACATGGTGGGCGGGCCGCCGCAGCAGGATATGTATGACTACAAGCCGCAGATGAATGACTGGTACGACAAGGACCTCCCGGAGAGCATCCGCAAAGGCCAGCGGCTCACCACGATGACGTCGGGGCAGTCGCGGTTCCCGATCGCCCCATCCATCTTCAAGTTTGCCCGGCAGGGCAAGTGCGGCATGTGGATGTGCGAGCTGTTGCCCTGGACGGCCAAGGTGGCCGACGACCTTTGTTTCGTCCGCTCGATGCACACCGAGGCAATCAACCACGAGCCCGCGATCACGTTCATGCAGACCGGCAACCAGATCACCGGCCGGCCCTGCCTTGGCTCCTGGGCAAGCTACGGTCTCGGGTCGCTCAATCAAGATCTTCCGACGTTCGTCGTGTTGGTGGCTCGTTCGACGGTGGTTGAGCAGGCCCAGGCTATCGGTGCCCGCCTCTGGTCGAGTGGGTATCTGCCGGGCGAGCATGCCGGCGTGAGTTTTCGCTCGGCGGGCGATCCTATTCTCTACCTCAACAATCCTCCCGGGGTCTCGGCCGCCGTTCGCCGCCAAACGCTCGACGGCATCCAGGCGCTCAACGAGCGGAACCTCGCCAAGATCGGCGACCCCGAGACTCGCACCCGCATCGCCCAATACGAGATGGCCTTCCGGATGCAGTCGAGCGTGCCCGATCTCACCGACATGGCGAGCGAGCCGCAATCCACGCTCGATCTCTACGGTGAGCAGGTGACGAAGCCCGGCTCATTTGCCAACTCGGTCCTCATGGCCCGCCGCATGGTGGAGCGGGGCGTGCGGTTCGTGCAGATCTATTTGAATCACTGGGACCATCACGCCAACGTCGTGGGCCGGCTCAAGAACGGCTGCAACGACATCGACCACGCCACCTACGGCCTGATCACCGACCTCAAGGCCCGCGGTCTCTTGGACGAGACACTCGTCGTCTGGGGCGGTGAGTTTGGCCGCACGGTCTATTCCCAAGGCGGCCTGACGAAGCAGAACTATGGCCGCGACCATCATCCCCGCTGCTTCACGATGTGGATGGCCGGCGGTGGATTCCGGGGCGGTCAGATCTACGGCGAGACCGACGACTTCTCCTACAACGTCATCAAAGACCCCGTGCACATCCGTGACTTCCACGCCACGGTGCTCAACCAGCTCGGCTTCGACCACGAGCGGCTCACCTACCGTCATCTGGGGCTTGATTTCAAGCTCACGGGCGTAGAGCATGCCCGCGTAATCAACGATCTTCTGGCGTGATATCCTAGCTGTCCGTGGACAAAGCCCTCCATGGCCTTTGCTCACTTGGCCGACCGATGGCAAAGCCGAGGTTTGCCATGGTCGGTAACCGCCGCATCGTGCGGCGGAGAACGATTTTCACAGTCTATGAATGGGCTGCCCCGAAGTCTTTGGAGAGAGAACATGACGCGGTTCGTCGGCGGTTGTGTGTTCGTGGCCTTCGTGGCTGCGGTGATGGTGGCCGGCGGCACGGCATGGGCGCAGAAAGACAAGGGCAAGAAGAAGGGGCCACGGCCCGCCGATCGCCTCGAGACGGCGCAGGAGTTTCTTGCGATTCCGCCACGGCCCGCGCGTCCCGCACTTCCGCCGAGCGCGCTGCCGCTTGCGTTCATGGACGGCGAGCGGATCGCCTTCCTGGGCAACTCAACCGCCGAGCGCATGAACCTCTTTGGGCACTTTGAGACGCTCCTTCACGAGCGGTTCCCAGACAAGAAACTCGTGGTTCGTAACTTCGCCAGGCCCGCCGACGAGGTCGCCATCCGCCAGCGTCCCAACGACTACACGAAGCTCGACGATCCGCTGGCCGCCTTCGGGGCCGACACGTATCTCTTGTTTTTCGGTTTCAACGAGTCGTTCGCCGGTCCCGCCGGCATCGAACAATTCAAGGCCGACTACGCGAAGTATCTCGATGAAGTCGCGGCAAAGTATGCACGCGACGACACGAAGGCTCCGCCACGGTTTGTGATCGTCTCGCCGATCGCGGTCGAGGATACGGGTGATCCCCTGCTGCCTTCCGCCGCAGACCGCAACGAGATCCTCGCGAAGTACCGCGACGTTGCTCGCGACGTCGCAGCAGCGCGGGGCATCGCCTTTGCCGACATTTTTGATGCTACCCAGGCGGCATTTGCCAGCAAGGGGCAGGAACCGTTCACGATCAACGGCTGCCACGTAAGTGACGCTGGTGACCGCCTCGTGGGCGAGGCCCTCGACAAGACGCTTTTTGGCGCACCGCCCGCCAAGCGACTCTCCCCTGAGGCCTTCGAAAAGCTTCGGGCCGCGGTCAATGACAAGTCGTGGGTGCATCTCCAGGATTACCGGATGCTCAACGGCTGGTATGTCTACGGTGGTCGCCGCACGTTTGACACCGAGACCTTTCCGCGGGAGTACTCGAAGCTCCGAAACATGGTCGCGGTACGTGACGCCTATGTTCACGACATCGCCTCGGGCAAGCCGGTATCGGCCGCGCCAGACGACTCCGAGACCGGTGAGCTCATCGTGCCGCCGACACGGTTCGGCGATCCCCGGCAGACCTACAGCGAGAACGCCGAGGGGGGGCCTGTGGTCCTGCCGCCGGAAGAGCTCATCAAGACCTGCACGGTGCCTCCTGGCTTTGAGGTGCAGGCGTTTGCCGACGAATCAAAGTTTCCAGAGATTGCGAATCCCGTGCAGCTTGCCTTTGACTCCAAGGGCAGGCTCTGGGTCTCGACGATGCCGAGCTATCCGCTGTGGCGGCCGGGTGATCCGAAGCCGGCCGACAAGCTCGTAATCCTCGAAGACACCGATCATGACGGCAAGGCCGACAAGAGCACGATCTTCTATGACAAGCTCCACTGCCCGACAGGGTTTCAGTTTTTCGGCGGCGGCGTGCTCGTGACCGATCAGCCGCGGCTAATTTGGCTGGCGGACCGCGACGGCGACGACAAGGCCGATGAAGTCGTGCACCTCCTCGACGGCTTTGCGACCGAAGACACGCACCATTCAATCGGCGCCTTCGAGATGAGCCCGTCGGGACAGCTCCACATGCTCGAGGGTGTGGCGATGAGCACGGCTGTTGAGACGCCGTGGGGCCCATTCCGCAACCACGGCTCCTCGGGCTGCTACGTGCTCGACCCGCGGTCCCTGAAAATGCGCCACTTCAAGACCCCGGGCTACGGCAATCCCTGGTGCTACGTCTTCAACGAGTGGGGCCAGGGCATCTGCGGCGACGGCACGGGCGCGAATCAGCACTGGGATACGCCACTCTCGGGCGCCCAGTACGACGGCCGCAAGGGATTGAATGCTGTTTTCAACACCGAAGGAATGCGGCCCGTGGTGGGGAGTGAGTATCTCCGCACGCGGCAGTTCCCGGACGATGTGCAGGATCAGTTCACGTATGCCTGTGTGATCAACACCAACGGCATGCCCCGCTGGACGATCTCGGACGACGGCGCCGGTTACAAGGGCGAACGGGTGCGGCATGACTCCAAGGATTCCAAGACACCGTTCGACCTCGTCAAGAGCACCGACAAGCACTTTCGCCCGGTCGATCCGCAGATCGGCCCGGATGGCGCGCTTTGGTTCGGTGACTGGGCCAATCCCTTGATCGGCCACATGCAGTACAGCCAGCGCGACCCCAACCGCGACAAGAAGCATGGCCGCATCTACCGGCTCGTGAACACGGCAAAGCCGCTCGTCACGCCCGAGACGCAGGCCGGGAAGCCAGTCGCCGAGGTGCTCGAACACCTGAAGAGCCCCGAGTGGCGGACGCGGTATCGGGTTCGTGCCGATCTCGAGGCGCGGTCGCCTGACGAAGTGCTCCCGGCGGCAGCCGAGTGGCTCGCGACCGTCAAGGGATCGGTGCTCGCGCAGGACGTCAAGGATCGACTCGCGACCGAGGTGCTCTGGCTCCAAGAGAGTTTTCATGCCGTGAACGAGTCACTGCTTCGCGAACTGCTTGCGGCCAAGACCCCCGAGGCCCGCGCCGCTGCCACCCGCGTGGTAGCCGACGCACGTGACCGTATCGCCGGTGCCGAAGCGATCCTCATCGCCCGTGCCACTGACCCGCATCCTCGCGTTCGCACAGAAGCGGTGCGGGGCTTGAGTTTCTTCCCGACCGAGGCTGCGATGACCGCGGTGATCGCGGCGGCGAGCATTGAGCCGGCGGACCGGTACGTCACCTACACGGCCGACGCGGGCTTGAGCGCCAACATCGCGGTGTGGAAGCCGCTCCACGACAAGGGAAGTTTCGTGACGCGGGGCACCCCGGCAGCGAGCCTCGTCGAGATCGTGCTCGGGCTCGACAAGAAGGCGGCTGAGATCAAGCCGCATCTCGCGGTGCTCCTCGCCGAGCAGACGAAAAGTGACGAAGAACGAAACAAGGCGATGCAGGCGATCACGGACATCAAGGGGGGCAGCCCGAAAAACGGTCGGCTCGTCTTCGAGCGGGTCTGTATCGCCTGCCATAAAATCGGAGTGCAGGGCGCCGAGCTCGGCCCCGAGCTCACGCAGGTTGGCAAGCGGCTGCCGCCGCTCAAGCTTTTGCAGTCGATCCTCGACCCGAATGCTGAGGTCGATCCCAAGTATCTCTCCACACTCGTCGTCACCGACGACGGCAAGAGCATGACAGGGCTGCTGGTGAGCGAGAACGAGAAGGAGCTTGTCCTCTTTGACGGCAAGGAGAAGAAAGTGATCCCCATCGACACGATCGACGAGCAAGTGAAGCTCAAGCAGAGCAGCATGCCCGAGGGCCTGGCCGCGACGCTTTCGCCCACCGAGCTTCTCGATGTGATCGAGTACCTCAAGACCCTGAAGTAAGGGGCAACGCAGTTGTTTTGCCATAAAAGCCCCTGGCGCCAGCCGGGGGGCTGCGGGGTGAACGCCGTTCCGCGTGCCATCACGACCGGGCGGTCGCGAGGCCAGCATGTCCACTGAAATTGGCATCGTCGAGCAAGCCGTGGACGGCTTTGATCCGGGAGTGGCCCGGCGGATCGAGATGACCTGCCGCTGCCGGGATTGCGACGACATCCCGAAGGGACCGGGCGCTGGTGAGGTCTTCACGGACGCTGCCGGCCGATGGCAACGCATGCATAACGGCGTGAAGATCGCCGAGAACTGCTACTGCGGAGCCTGGATGACCGAAGTGATCCGCCGCCTCCGCGGGCACCATGAGCCGCAGGAAGAGCGGGCATTCCACGAGGTGGTCCGACATGCCTCCCCCGGGTCGATGATGGTCGAGCTGGGCGCCTACTGGTCGTACTACTCGCTCTGGTTTCGCGCGGCAGTGAGCGGGGCACGAAGCCTTTTGGTGGAGCCCGACCCCAATCATTTGGGGGTGGGGCGGCAGAACTTTGCGGCCAATGGTGTCGAGGGGGAGTTCGTCCAGGCGGCGATAGGTCGGGAGCCACGGCCGCCGGAGGCCTTTGCCTGCGAGAGCGATGGCATTCTCCGGCCAGTCGCCACGGTGAGCGTGGACGCGCTCCTCCGGGATCGCGGCATCGATCGGGTTGAACTGCTACTGGCCGACATCCAAGGCGCCGAGGTCGAGATGCTCTCCGGGGCCGAGCAGAGCTTCGCGGAGGGAAAGATTCGTTTCCTGTTTGTCTCCACGCACCACCATGTCATCTCCGGCGATCCGCTGACCCATCAGAAGTGTCTCGCGTTTCTTCGCGAACGCGGCGGCCACGTGCTGGCCGAGCATCCGATATCGGAATCGTTCTCAGGGGACGGCCTGATCGTAGTCTCGTTCGCAGCGGAGGACCGCTCGCTTCCCACGATCTGTCTCAGCCGCAATGAGCCTGGCCGCTCGCTGTTCCGCGAGACGGAGTACGACCTGGCGGAGGCGTTGGACCGGCTTCGGGATGTCGAGGCCAGGCTCGCCGCCGCGGAACGCGCGGCGCCGCAGCCAGTCAGCCCGCCGGTTGGACGGACAGGCCACTGGCTTTCGCGGCAGCGGCGAGGGGAGTGACCCTGTGCAGCGGACCAACTCAGTTGTGGCGTCATCCCGCGGCAACAAGGTCGAGCAAGGTGTCGCGGACCTCGTGCATCGCGAGGCGATCTCGCTTCATGGATGCCTCGGTGCAGAGAAACACCGGGCCCTCATCGTCGCTCGCCGGGAGCCGGCCGTGTGATCCACGAACCAGCGAGGCATCGGTGCTGATAAAGTCCATGAGCGTCCGGAAGCCGAGTTTCTTGGTGGCCAGCTTCCAGGCGATCTTCATGGCAGGGAGCGAAATCGTCGGATCGAGGAACAACTCGACGGGGTCGTAGCCCGGCTTTCGATGGATATCCACCGTGCGGGCAAAGTCGGGCATTTTTGAGTTGTCGAGCCAGTAGTAGTAAGTGAACCAGCGGTCGGGGGCGGCCACCACCACGAGGTCACCGGCCCGCGGATGATCGAGGCCCGCATCGGCGACCGCCTCGCGGTCCAAGACCTCCGCAACGCCTTCAGTGGCCATGAGCACGGCGCGTACATCGTCGAGCCGCGCGGGATCCTTGACGTACACATGGGCCACCTGATGATCGGCCACGGCGAAGGCGGCGCTTGCACCCGCGTCGAGCAGTTCCCATCCGAGGTCAACTTCCTGCAC
>Ga0105044_10001136_pt1 | contig 35020 bp, 15 predicted proteins | sample MAT01_FD_78092 | JGI IMG/M metagenome (GOLD analysis project Ga0105044, IMG submission 78092) | Freshwater microbial communities from Lake Fryxell liftoff mats and glacier meltwater in Antarctica - MAT-01 | ecosystem: Environmental > Aquatic > Freshwater > Ice > Liftoff microbial mat | place...
CTACCGAAGGACTACCGAAGGACTACCGAAGGACTACCGAAGGAAGATAGCAGCCAAAACCAAAAAGGCTCAAAGCTTCCTACCTTCTTTTGGGTGGAAATGTCTAGATGGCCCCAACGGAAAAGGCAAAGCTATACCTCCCCTTACCACTTTTTTTGCGAAGCCTCCTCCCCCTTTGTGGAAAGGTTGTTGGACCAAAGAAAGCCCATCGAAAAGTATCTTTCTTTACCCTTCTTGCAGAGCTGTTCTCCCTTTTTTATCTTTATCAAAGTCAAAGGGGGCAGTAAAGAAATAAAGCGGAGGAAGAGAGGAAGGGAGGAAGGGTTCCCGCATCCCTTTGTTTTGCAAAGCAGAAAGGTGACCATCAAGTGGCATCCCCTCCAGCACAGTTCATTTAGAAGCTTCTTATTAAAGAGGTGCTATTAGCATAAAAGCATGAAGGTGGCACGTTTTTGCCATGTTTCCTTCAGTAAGAAAAACTTCTAACACGCTTCACTTCGAGAGGGCTTACCCCCTTCCTTTTTTCAGGACATAGCTTTGCTAAAAAGGGAGTTCTTTCGATGGCCTACCTATCTACGATTTCCTTCTTATCTATCTTCTATAGCTATCTACGATAGAGCTATAGAAGATAGATATATCTGCCTATCTATGATAGGGTATAGTAGACAGAGTGCTCTCCTCTGTACAGAATTGTAGAATCTTAGAATTGTAGATAGGTACCCTGCATCCACTCTATCGTAGAATCGTAGAATCGTAGAATCGTAGAATCGTAGAATCGTAGAATCGTAGAATCGTAGATAGGTAAGAAGGAGATCTGAATCTTCTAGAAGGGGCCCCCTTCCCCTTTCCCCATTTACTACTTTTTTATATCTTCTATAAAGTTATCTATCTACGATAGATTTCCTTCTTACCTATCTACGATAGAGCTATCTGCGATAGACAGGGTTCCTATCTATCGTAGATAGATTCCTATCTACGATATGGAGGAAAAGCATCTTGTCCCCTATTTATCTACTATAGAATCAAAGATCTATCGTAGATAGATAGGCAAGAAGGAGATCTGAATCTTGACAAACCCTCCCCCATCTATCTACTCCTAAGGGGAGATAGGCCATCTATCTACGATGGGGTTTGTTCAAGATTCAAATAGGAGTGGGAGGGAGGGAAGGGCTTCTTTCAGGGGTTCTCGAAAAGAGCTGTAACTATTATGCTTCATAAGAGACTTGAGTGTGGCTATATTTTTTGACAAAGGGTGAAAGGGGCAAGTTTGATTTGTTAAGGAGGTAAAAATAAGGAGGGAATATAAAGGTAGGAATAATAAGAAGGTAAAATAAATAAACAAGTAAAAAATGTTATACTGTTTTTATAAAAACAGAAAAATATAAAAAAATTTATGAAATTTACTAAGACTAATAAAGGTTATAAAATGTAATTATTTAGAATAATTAATAATTAATTATTCTCTAAACTTATATAATAAATAAATATTTATTTAAAATGGAAAACAAAAACAAATATAACAACCCAAAAAACAAAAGTACAACTAGCTTTAATGGACCTTCTTTTGGAAAAGGGTCAAAACAGCCTTTTGGAAAAGATAAATTTGGGAAACAAGGAGGACAATCACGTAGTCGTGTATTATCATTAACACAGTTACTAAGTCGTATTCGTAAACAACAAAGAAATGGTGGACTTCCTTTAGGATCAAATTTTGTAAAAAATACAGGAACAAATGCTGTTGAAGGGAAAAATAATCGATTAACAATACCTTTAACTGGTGGAGTAGGTAATAAACGAAATGAAGATCAACAAACAGCGTTTTTAGCTAGTATTGCATCTACATCAAACACACTTGGTGGTGTTAGCTTACCAGGAGGTACTTTAAAAAAAAACAGAGATCAAAAACAAGATCAAAGAACACGTAATTTAGTACAAGGTAAACAATCACAACTTTCTCAAAAAGATCAAATGGGTATTTCATCTTTTAATCCTAATCTTTCAAAACAAGAAGAACAAAAACGTCAAAAACCAATTAAACCAATTATCCCACCAAAATCATTAGTTATTATTTTAAAAGAAAAACCTGAAAAAATTCTTTATAATCGACGTATTATTGATTATAAACACTGTGGTTTATTACAACGTTATATTGGTTTAGGTGGTAAAATTTTACCTAGAAGACAAACACGTTTAACAGCAAAACAACAACGTTATATTGCTAAAACCATTAAAAGTGCTCGAATTATGGGTTTACTTCCGTTTGTAAGTAAAGAAAAAGGTTTCTTTAGATAATCTATTAAAATAACTATTTGGTTTTGTCAGAGGTATTATCACTATTAAGTAAAGCTTAAAAGCTTTTTAATAGTTATACCTCTGACAAAACCAAATCTTCATTTACCTTCCTTTGGTCTTTTTGTCCCACTCCTCCTTTCTATTTGAGATAGATAGGACAGCTATAGGAGGAGTAAGGATAGCTTTATAGCTTTGCTTCTCTTAATTGCATAGCTTTTTATCTATCTACAATCTACAATAGGGTACAGTAAGAACTATCTACGATAAACCTCCCCCTTTCCCTACTATTCACTTTTTTATAGCGTTGATAACGCTATCTACTCTAGGAGTTAGAGGGGGAGATCTGAATTTTGACAAACCCTTCCACTTAAGGGAAGGGGAGGGGCATACCTATCTACGATAGGAGTCGATAGATGGCCGCCTATTTATCGACTCCTACGGGGAGATAGGCCATTTATCTCTGATCTACTATGGGGGGTTTGTTCAAGATTCAAATAGGAGTAGAAAGATGGCCTACTGTTCCGTACAGAGGAAAAACTGCACCCCTTGCCTTCGTTGGAGGTTTCCTCCAAAGGAGATAGAAGACAAGTGGGACTATCTCTGATGGGCTAAGGCCATGAAGTGGGAAAAAGGAGACTGATTATTATTTTATTCTTTTTTTAAGTAGGAAGGGCACACAAAAGTAATTTTCAGTCAGAAAACTTTGTGGGAAAAAGTAAATTAAAAAGAGAGAGGACATAAAATGCATACCTTTCTGTTAGATACAGTAAAACGTAAACAAAGGAGAGGGTTGTGATTTCTTTGTTCTCAAGTTCTTCTTGTAATTATTCTTTACTAGCTACTGGATACTGAACAGTAAAAAAGGACAAAAAAAAAAAAAAAAAAAACAATAAAACAAACTTATAAAGAAAAAAATTGAAGATATTTCGTTTATTAAATAGAATAATATTTTTTATTGAATATTAAATAAAGTCAAGCAACAACCATTCCTTTTGGGTTCTCTTTTTAGTATCCCCTCCTTATACTTTATAAACTCTACCTCCTCTGAAGGGTTTATTAATAAAAAATGCCCGGAACAAATCAAACTTTGCACTCCTTCAAGAGAAAAAGGTCTCTCTTCCCACAAAGGGGATGGTTATCCTTAGGTCTTTGTAGGAGCGAGGAATTATAAGCCTTCTTCCACCTTTTTAGCCCCACTTCTCCTATCTTTGATTCTTTGATTCTTTGATTCTTTAATTCTTTTATTTCTTGTAGGGGATTCTTCCTAAGGTATGAAAGAAAGAAGCAGGAACGGATAAAAGTGGGAATCCTACTGAAGAAAGTAGGTAAAAGTGCTTTGCTTAATAGCTTTATAGCCTTTACCTCCCTCTGCCCCACATTTCCTTGCTATGCTAGGAACAGAGAAAAATATGGGAAGTGGGGAAGTATAACACTTTACGGGAAGGTGGAAGGAAGCTGCTTCCTCTTTCAGGGCAAAATAAAGGGAGAGGGGTGCTTTTTGGGGGCAGAGAAGTATCTGTCAGAAACACCTATTTAGTTAAAGGCAAGTAGGTGTTTCTGACGGAGTGGAAGTAATTGAGTCTTTGACTAAAAAGTGTGACTTTTTTTTCAATAAGTAAATAGTGAAAAGGAAAGGATAAAATGAGAATATTTATCTGACTACTTTAAAAGTTTTGTTCCAGCAAATTCTTATTAAGGCAAGTGCAATAGCTGCTTTGTAAGGTAAACTAAAATAAGCTTGCAGAAGACATTATAGCTAAATTTAAAACATTCCTAAAAGCTAACAGCTAAGATCTAAGAGCTAAAAGCTTAACTATTAACGTCTTAATTTTAACTTTGCTACTAATAAGTAAATATTGCTGGATCAAACTGAAAGCAGGCTGAAAAAGAAAAAAATTGAAAAAAAAAAAAATAGAATAAAAATGGTTTTAGAAAAAAAACGCCGTGATTCTTTACAAGAAAAACAACAAACTCGCACACTTTCTACTTCACTTTCACCAAAAGGTGAGGGAGCTGGGAGAGCTACAAAAACACGTACTCAATTATCAGTTAAGAAAAAAAATTTACGTGTTGGTGATATTTGTAATTTAAAAATAACTGCATTAGCTTCAAATAATATTGGTATTGATGAATATAGTTTTCCTTATGCTGTTTTTGTTCCAAATGCAAAAATAGGTTCACAAATTAAAGCGAAAATTTTAAAAATTAAAGAATCTTCATATGCAGTAGCACAACTTTTAGAAGAAAAAACAATTAATTCAAAAGTAACAGATGAAAACCAAAAATCAGATGTTTCTGTAAAGCCAGGTGATGTTTTAACAGTTTCAATTAAGAAACAAATGGAAAATGGAAAAGCAGGTATTGTTGAATTTCCAAATAATTTTCGTTTAATAATTCCTTTCTCTTCGCAGAGCGGAAACACAAATTTAATTGAAAAGGGTAATTTATCATCTTTAGATAATGTTAAAGTAACAGTAACACGTGTTAAATTAAACTATGGTTTTGCAAAAATTGAAACAAACAGTTTCAATGTAAAGCAAGGAATTATTTCTTCTTTAGCAAAAGAAGAAAATGCTGTACCACAACTTCAACAGTCTGTTTTACCACAGTCTTCTACAAAAGGGGTTCTTTCGAGTAAAATAAATTTAGAAGTAGGTTCAAAATTTACAACAACACTTCCAGTGGCTTCTTTAAAATCATTTACAAAAGGAAATGGTAAGTTTGTAGTTTTAACAGTAAATAATTCAGTTTTATTTTTAAAAATGAAAAAAGGTGGTTCTTATTTTCAAAAACTTGTTATGAATGGTGAATTACGTGTACGTATTAAAATTACATCTAAATCAAAAAATTGTCTTGTAGGTCAAATTTTACAATTAAATCCTGTTTCAAAAACAAAAAAAACTGCTTTAGTTTTAAATAGTATTCGTGAAATGATTAGTCATGGTATGCATTTTGGTGAAAAAGCAGTAAAATGTAATGCACGTATGAAAAATTATATTTGGTCAGTTCGTTCACGTTCTAATGCAATCTCTTCTCTTCGTTCAGGAAACAAAGAATCAAAAAGACCTTTAATTAAAAAAGGACGTCATGTTATTAACTTATTAAAAACACGACGTTGTTTAAATCAAGCTTTAAAAAAAGTAACAAAATATGCTTTAAAAGGTAGAACTTTCTTATTTATTGGTACAAAAAAACCAGCAGCTGGTTTAGTTGCTAGAGCTTCGTTTTTTACAAAAAATTCATTCTATGTAAATACAAGATGGTTAGGTGGTATGTTAACAAACTGGAAAACAATTTGTAAATCAATTTCAAAAATCCGACCAATTTTAAAAGAAAAACAAAAAGTTGTTCGTGATATTTTAGAAAGAAGACAAGCAATTAAAAAACGTTTAATTAAAAAAGCATTATTATTAAGAAAAAAAAGTAAACTTATTTTAAGTAAAGGACGTCTTTTATTAGAAACACTAAAAAAAGATAAATTTTCTCGTTTAAATAATGCTAAACAATTAACTGTATTACGTGATAAATTTATTAATAAAGGTATGCAATATCTTGAAAAACGTCAAAAACTAATTCAAAAACGTAGAGAATTAATTTCTCAAACTCTTTTATTAAAAGAAAAAGGATTAGATTTATCTTTAAAACATAAAGCAGTGTTAAATCAATTAGCTATTTATGCTAAAAAATTACGTGAATATAAATATTTATTAATTTTAACATCTGAAATTAAAAATATTAAAGCCGTTGCTTCTACTTCAACTAATAATTTAAATTTATTATCTGTTTCATATGGTAAATTAAAAGAAATTAATCAACTTCTTAAAAAAGAAGGAAAGGGAAGTGAAGCACAAGGGAAAGATTACGTACAAAATCTTGATTGGATTATGCCAAATCCTCCTAAAGAATTTTTAAATCGTATTGTTGTTTGTGCATCAAAAGCAATGAAAAATCAACCTTTATCAGAAGAGTTAGGCTACAATAAAGAAACACCCTTTTTAATTTCAGGGAAATCAAGTAGTGTTAAGAGTGATAAAGGAGAGCAACAACAATTTATTGTTTGTAGTACACTTCTATCAAAATTTAGTGGTTTTAGTTCATATATTAAATCAGTTATTAAATCATTAATTACATCAATTCAATCTTTAGAAACACAAGCAAAAACTTATTCAACACAATTGAATCAAATTCAAACAACTTTAAAAACATATTTAAATTTAAAACAAAAATCTGTAAATGAATTACAACAACTTAAATTTAAATTTATCAAAGAACGTAGTATGATTCGTATTGTAAAACGTAAATTAAAAGCTTTAGAAGCACAAAAAAAATTACTAAAATTTTTACCACGTTTAAGATATTTACCTACCCCACAAACAAAAATTTCAGAAATTGTTCAAATTTTACTTGCAAGAATTGTAGATCCCAAATTAAAATATCCAATTGAAAATATTTATGATCAAAAATTAAGTACTAGTTCTAAAAAATTAGCTGCTGCTCGTAAGAAAAAATGGCAACGTTTAGAAAAATACTTTGGTGGTATTGCTAATATGACTAAATTAACAAAAACTCAGATTTCTCGTAATGTTGCTATTATTATTGGTCAAAAAGAAGAAATGAATGCTGTTCGTGAATGTCAAAAACTAGGTATTAAAATGTTTACAATTGTAGATACTAACTGTAATCCTACATATTCTGATAACATTATTCCAGCTAATGATGACTCACGTAGTTCAATTAAGTATATTTTAACAAAATTCATTACACGAATTCGTTTAGCTCAAAAACTTCGTTCACGTTTATCTGTTTATATGGCTCTAAAAGCATAATTCTAGTTCAGTTACTTTTACTTTTGTGTTTACCTTCTTTTAAAATTACAGATAATTTCAATAAAATTTCAAAAGAATTTTAAGATAATTTATTTGCTTTGAAAGAGGCCACGTCCATGCGCTAAAACAAAATTTCTAAAATAATTTTTATACCTTTTCAAAGGGGCTTTATGTCCTTTGACCTCCCCTCCTCTCCCTTCATACATTCCTTTACATAGTGAAGGAACGGATGAAGGGAGAGGAGGGTCAAAAACAATAAAGGGGGTCTTATTTTTTATTTTTTTGCATTGTCATCTCCCCTTTCTACTGCTTTAAAAACTGAATGAAGGTAGGGGTCCTCTTCCTTTATTAATAGGAATAGGACCCCTACCTTCATTCCTTAAAGCAGTAGAAAGGGGAGATGACAATGCAAAAATTACCGATTTAAAAAGTGTGCCCCTTTGAAGTGGCCCTTCCCTTATTGTAAAACTATTCTTCCTTTGCCACCTTCTGAAAGAGGCCGTGTTAATATGAGAAATTAAAGAAAGGAAAAAAGAACAACACCTTCCCTCCTAGCTTTAATTAAACTTCCTCCTATTTCTTGCTTTACTTAGCTCTGTTCCTTTCTTTAATAAGGAATAAGGAGGAAAAACACACCTTCATCTCTGCTCTGCGGTAAGAAAGACTACGCAAAAGAAAGAAAGGACAGGTTTCTCTTATCTTTTACCCTCTTTGTGGAGAGAGGGGCAAAATAAAAAGGAGTTCCTTAATCACTCCTCCATATTGAAGAAAGAAACAAAGCAATAAAGTGAAGATATGGCATACTTGTCCCCTCAAACTTCAAACCCCTCTTGTCCTTCGTAGAAAAAGGAGGAGGCTTCTAGCCCCAGCCACGTCTTTACGCAAAGTCTCTTACATAGGGAAACCTTCTACTGTGAAGGGGCAAGTAATAAACTTTGAGAAGAGCACCTTTGGTAGGAGGCTTTCTTCTACCAAAGGGGTAGGGCGTGCCCTTTTCTTTCAAACTTTTCAAAAGGCAGAGGGCTTTCTCTTTTTTAATTTTGCTATTGGGCTTTGAACAAAGCTCACTATTTATCTTCTAAGGAAAAAAGGCGGAAGGCTAATCTTTACTTTGTAGAAGGTAATAGCCTTTGCCTTGTAAAGGTCATTGGAGGGTGTAATAAAAATACCTCCTCTGAGAGGAAATAACATTTTATTTGTATAAAATGTTTAAGAAGACATAGGCTCTTCTTTTTTGCAGCCCTTCAAAAACAAAAATTTGTAACAAGCCAGAGGAATTATTGCAGAGGGCTCCCTCTCAAAGGGCTCCTTCTCAGAGGGCTCCCTCTCCTCTTTCCTTCAATAGGACAGGAAAGAATAACATTGCTCTCTCACAAAAATTTAAAGCCTCCTTCGGCAAATCCTCCTACCAAAGGGCCTGTCCTCCGAAGAATATGTCCTTCTTCCGCAAAGCCTTTCTTTTCTAGAAAATAGTAAATTTTTATTCAATAAAGGACAGTTAAGCTGTTAGAGGCTTTTCGCAAAGATACCCTTCCTTCATTAGGTCAGAGAAGGAACCTTTGGAGGCTTTGTAGGAAGCAAAGCCTCCAAAGGTTCAAAGGCCATAGAGGGGTAGGTTGGTTTCACAGAAAATAAAAGGTCAAGGGTCCTTTGGTCCTCGTTAGGTTTTCCTCCGCGTTCTTCCCGTAAGCACTTTGAAAGAACTCTTTTATTTGTCCTTCATATTCATATTCATATTCATATATGTGAAAAAGGAGTGGGTTTACGCATGGTAAAAAAGTAACGAAAAGAAAAGCATAAAAAAGAGAAAAGAAAAAATAAAAGGATAAAAATGCTTGACAATTTTCTCAAAAATGTTATAGTTATTATAATGTTATAGTTATTATAATGTTATAGTTATTATTATGAAAACAAAAAAAATCCAAATAATAACTAGGGATTGTAGTTCAATTGGTTAGAGCACCGCCCTGTCACGGCGGAAGTTGCGGGTTCGAGCCCCGTCAGTCCCGTATTTACAAATTAGGTTTAGCTTGATCAATAAAGGGTTATGTTGATTTTGTTTTGTTTTGTTTTGTTTTGTTTACTTTCTGAAAGTGCTATATGGAGAGGTTTGTAAGAGGTCAAAGTAAAGTATTAGCTTAATAGGAAGAGTATTCTTTTATTTATGTTTTATCTTTCACATATGCACATTATAAAAATAAAAATAAAAAAAATTGTTAAAAAATATATGGGTTAAAAAAAAACAGAATTTATCACTAATTCTTTACAACTACATACTTATATATGATTGTAAAGAATTAGTGATAAATTCTGTTTTAAAAAATAACAAAGAATATTAAATTTGAAAAGTTATGGGTCTATGTAAACTTTTTTATAAAATAAACTTCTGTTAAAAACTATTGTTTTAGTTTTTACTATTTTTTACAAATTTAGCATTAAGTCTAATGTTAAATTTGTAACTTTTGGATTATCAAATCATAATTCAGAATTTTTACAACTTTTCGCTAATTTTTTATAGATACTTTTTTTTTAACTTGTCTTTAAATTTAAAAATTTAAAAATTTAAAGTCAAATAACAAAAAAGTTTTTCTCTGCTTTAAATAGCTAGTTACTAATAAATTCCATTAGAAAAGATGTTAAGGAATTTGTTAATTTTTTTTTTCTATTTTAAGAGAAATCTAATGTAACTGTTTATAATAAATAACTTTTTATTTTTTTTAATTACAAGTTTGCTGTGTTATGTAGCAAATAAGGAATTTCCTCCCTTTTTTTTATATGGTATTTTCCTTGCCATCCTCCCTTTTGCAAAGTGATAAAGCGGCAGAGGAGTAAGAATCACTTTATAGCTTTATAGTCCCCCCTTCACTTTGCAATGAGAGGGGGGACTACAGAAAGAAGGAGAGAAAACAGGCTTTGTAAAAGAAGGAGGGAGGTGGGAAAATTTTTCCATTTTATATGAGCACTAAAATTTGAAAGCATAACAAAGCATTTTTATAAAATGGAAAAGTGAAAATAATTTTAGGGGGTTTTAAACATTAGCAGCAAGGCTCCTATAAAAATAAAAAAGAATTGCACATTTACATAGTATTTGCTTTATTTGCAAATCAAAAGAAGTAAAGTAACCTTGCTTTGTATGTTAATGACTTTAATTTTATTTTTGGTGTAACTATATATAAATATAGGTATATTACAAATTAGATTGAAGTCATATATTTTATACGCTACGGCGTTTTGGTGGTCGACATCCATTGTGTGGAATTCCTGTTTTTTCACGAATAACATTAACTTTAATTCCAGCTTTAAAAATTTCACGAATAGCACTTTCACGACCTTGACCAGGACCTGTTACTAATACCTTTGCTTCACGCATTAAAAAATCACGTGATTTTTTAGCAGCTGTTTCAGCTGCTTTTTTAGCAGCAAACCCAGTTGATTTTCTTTTACCTTTAAATCCACAAGCACCAGCTGAACTCCAGCATAAAACTTCACCACGAATGTTTGTAATTGTTACAATTGTATTGTGATGTCCTGCTTGAATATGAACAATTCCTCTATAAGAACGTTTTTTGGTTTTTGTTGATGTAAGTTTTCTTGTTTGTCTTGCCATTTTAAATTAATTTGAAATATAGATATTTTTGAAGTAAAATTTTTTTTATAATTTAATAAAAATTTTTTTTTATTATATAAGTTTGCTGCCTGTTGTTTACTCTTCCATTTAAGACTTAATTGATGACTTCTAAAATAATGCTTTTTTAAGAGGTTACTTATCTTTAAAGAATAGTTTAGCTAGTAAAACTTATATTTTTGTACTTTTGATCGTCTATGGAAATAGAGATTCATACCCGTCTTTGACGGACCCATTTGGGCGATTTATTTAATTTAAAATAGAATATTTTATTATTCTTATATTGTATAGTAATTTTTTAATTACGTCTTATATACGATTTAGATACATGCATCTATGTATGCATATTAGAATGAATCTTTTATTTTAATATATGTTTTTTTAATTATTTCTTTTCTTTTTTTGAGCCGAGCCGGATTCGAACCAGCGTAGGCGTAGCCAGCGGATTTACAATCCACCCCCATTAACCACTCGGGCATCGGCCCTTGAATATATTATATATTATTGATTATATAATAATATATTAAAATTTGAAAGTCTAAGAGTTTAATAGATATCAAAATTTAAATAGTTTAGTTATACTCACTAAATTTTATAAACTAATTTTATTTATTTGGTAAATAACTAATTTACTCAGCTTTAATTGCTTTAATTGCTTTACGTGTAGCTGAAGAAAAGCTAAGGTACGAGCATACAAAAGCAAAGTCAAAAAGCAAAGAGCAAAGGGCAAAGTCTATGCTAAGAAGGGCTACTCAATAGAAGTAATAATAAGGGAAAAAAGTAAAAAAGAGATAATTTTATATTTTTAGTAGTTTGTTGTAGACAACTACTAGTATTTAAAAAGATTAAAAAAAAAATTTTTTGACATAGAATAGATAAAATTATATTCTATTTTATATAACAATTATTTATTCCTTTTAAAATAACAATCACAATATTGACTTTGCTCCTAATGAGATTGTTAAAACTTTTCCTTTTCTACATAGTAAAGTAAATAGAAGCTACCCCAACAAGTTGCTTCTACCTATCTTTGCTAAGCATAAAAGAGGGGTACTTGCTGTTTCTCCTTCTTTCTTAATGTAAAAAGTTACCCTCTCAGCAGCTTCGCAGCTTTGCAACTTTACAACTTTGCAGAAAAGCCTTCGGTGCGCTATGCTTATAACGGGGGAACACTATGGGGTGGCCACCCAAGGCCATCAAGGGGGATCCTATTGATAATACGAAGAGAAAGTAGTAAAGCAATACCCACTCCTACTATCTTCGATAGGAAAGTTTTGCTCCTCCCTCTCGTATAACTCCATACAGAGCGAAGAAATAAATGTATGAAAAAAGTAAAAATTCTATTACATAGCATAGCAAAGAAAGGTTGCCCCCTCTGCTCCCCTCCCCTCCACTCCTCTCCCCTCCACTCCTCTCCCCTTCGCCCTTGCACTCTATCAATTTTCTTTGAAAATTTAAGCAAAAGTGGGAAAAGCGGTACGCTTTATTACAAAGCAAAAGGGAAAGGGGAGGGGAAAGGGGCTTAGTAAACCAAAAGAAAGCCATTTCTACGCTTTGCGGTAAGAAAAGAACAGAGAAGAGGAGTAATCCCTATGTAGAACTGAGTAAAGAAAATAGGTATAAATACAAAAAAATTGATAAATAAAAACCAAAAAGTAAGAGAAAAATAATTTTTGAGTTATATTGATTAAAAAAAGTAACCACCAATCGTTAAAAAAAGCTAAAGCAGATAATAAATTGCTTGCGCAGTCTGAAACTGCAGAGAAAAAATAAATCTATTGATCTGTATATATATTTACAATATTTTACAGATAGAATTCAATAAAAAATATATTAATTTTAATCAGCTTAATTGCTGTATAAAAATGAACTGATGCTAGTTCTTTTTCCTAAGAGAAAAGGAATTGACCCTTCTTTTTCATTACTTCTATTATCCCTATTTATTCAACTTCACCTTTTGTGGTTTCTTTTGTACTTATTTTTAGTTTGTCTTTTTCCCCCCTCACAGCAAAGGGGAAAGATTAAAACTTAACTAACTTATTACAAAGCTTTCTATTAAAAAAAGATAAGAGCTTCCTACAGTAAGAAAAGAGGTGAGAGAGAAGCCTTTATTTGATAGAGAATAGTAAAATAGAGAAGGAAGGAGAGCTTTATTTAAAGAAGCCCTCATATAAAAGTAAGATATAAAAATAGGGTATAAAATAAAAGTAGGAAAACTTTTAAATAGGAGAAAATAAAAGCAAAGCATCAAAATAATTAAGTAAAAAAAAATTAACGTTTACTTTTATGGGATTACCTTGGTATCGTGTACATACAGTTGTTATTAATGACCCAGGTCGTTTAATTTCAGTTCATTTAATGCATACAGCATTAGTAGCTGGTTGGGCTGGTTCAATGACATTATTTGAAATTGCAGTTTTTGACCCTTCAGATCCAGTATTAAATCCAATGTGGCGTCAAGGTATGTTTGTACTTCCTTTCTTAACACGTTTAGGTGTAACACAATCTTGGGGTGGTTGGACAATTAGTGGTGAAACAGCAAATAACCCTGGTATTTGGAGTTATGAAGGTGTAGCAGCCTCTCATATTGTTTTATCAGGTTTATTATTCTTAGCATCAGTTTGGCACTGGGTTTACTGGGATTTAGAATTATTCCGTGATCCACGTACTGGAAAAACAGCATTAGATTTACCTAAAATTTTTGGTATTCACTTATTCTTATCAGGACTAGCTTGTTTTGGTTTTGGTGCTTTCCACGTTACAGGTGTTTTTGGACCTGGTATTTGGGTTTCAGATCCTTATGGTTTAACAGGAAGTGTACAACCAGTAGCTCCATCATGGGGTGCTGATGGTTTTGACCCTTATAACCCTGGTGGTATTCCAGCGCATCACATTGCTGCTGGTATTTTAGGTGTATTAGCTGGTTTATTCCACTTATGTGTGCGTCCATCTATTCGTTTATACTTTGGTCTTTCAATGGGTTCAATTGAATCTGTATTATCAAGTAGTATTGCAGCAGTTTTTTGGGCAGCTTTTGTTGTAGCTGGTACAATGTGGTATGGTTCAGCAGCAACTCCAATTGAATTATTTGGCCCTACGCGTTATCAGTGGGACCAAGGATTCTTCCAACAAGAAATTCAAAAACGTGTAGCTCAAAGTACTACTGAAGGTGCTTCTTTAGCAGATGCTTGGTCAAAAATTCCAGAAAAATTAGCTTTCTACGATTATATTGGAAATAACCCAGCTAAAGGTGGTCTTTTCCGTACAGGTGCTATGAATAGTGGTGATGGTATTGCTGTAGGTTGGTTAGGTCACGCTGTATTCAAAGATCAAGAAGGACGCGATCTTTATGTTCGTCGTATGCCTACTTTCTTTGAAACATTCCCTGTTATCTTAATTGATAAAGATGGAATTGTACGTGCTGACGTTCCTTTCCGTAAAGCAGAATCAAAATATTCAATTGAACAAGTTGGTGTATCTGTAACATTCTATGGTGGTGAATTAAATGGTTTAACATTTACTGATCCTGCTACTGTTAAAAAATATGCACGTAAAGCTCAATTAGGTGAAATTTTTGAATTTGATCGTTCAACATTACAATCTGATGGTGTATTCCGTAGTAGCCCACGTGGTTGGTTTACTTTTGGACACTTAGCTTTTGCATTACTATTCTTCTTTGGTCATATTTGGCATGGTGCTCGTACTATTTTCCGTGACGTATTTGCTGGTATTGATGATGACATTAATGACCAAGTTGAATTTGGTAAATACAAAAAACTTGGTGATACTTCATCTTTACGTGAAGCTTTCTAATTTTTAAAAAATTAGAACAAGTCAAATTTTTGCCACTCTTCCCGCTCTTCTTTACCCCCTTTTAACTTTTAAGAAGTATATAAATCTTTGTAAACTCTAAAAGGCTTTACAGACCTTCCTTCAGTCCTTCAATCCTTATTCCCTTCAATCCTTCAATTTTTCAGTCCTTCAATCCTTAGATCCTTCGGTCCTTCGGTCCTTTGGTGCGAAAGAAAGGACCCTAGAAAGAGAAGATAGCCTTCTACAAGACCTCTTCTCTTTCTCTTTTAACAAGTTGTTGGCAGCTTTTCCCATTAATAATTTGTTTGTTACTAAAGGAAACAAACAAATTATTAATGGGAAAAGCTGCCAACAACTTATATTATAAAAGTAAAAGGGTCAAAATTGAGGAGGCGTTCTCATTTTATATGGGGAAATAAGGAAAAGAGTAAGCCCTTTTAGAAAAGCAAAGAAGGGAAGGTAGCATACCAAAAGAGCGTTATATCCCCTAAAGGGTTGCTACGCAGTTACGAAGTAATTCAGCTAAGCAGCCACAGCTCAAAATTTGATGAACAAAATTAAAAACAAGCATTATAAAAAAAAAATGATGGGCTTAGACTTTTATCTGAGCGAAAGAATTCATTTGGTTCTTCTTTGAAGAAGAACCAAATGTGTTTTGGTTTTATGTTCTTCTTTGAAGATTTTTCTTCAACAAATATATTAATACCCCTTTTATGGAAGCATTAGTTTACACTTTCTTATTAATTGGTACATTAGGAATTATTTTCTTTGCTATTTTTTTCAGAGAACCTCCACGTATCGCAAAATAATTTTAGTTACCACTGGGATAAAAGTTTCTTTTTTAGTTTAGAATAAAATACTTATTCTCTGCTTAAATTAAGAGAACATTTCTCTTTGGAAACCTAGCTAATCCTTTTTGCGAAGCAAAGGGGATTAAGTTTTATTGTTCCTCCCCTCAAAGAGGAAAAGGGTGGGGATTTTTTATTATTGTGTGTAACCACCCTTTGGTATGTCCTAAAGATACACCAAAGGGTGGTTACACACAATAATAAAAATAATTCCAGCCAGGGGCTCTTATCACTCTGTGGACCTTTTTTAGATTCTTCGATTCTATTTGAATCTTAAACAAAACCCCCTTTCCCTTAAGGGGGGGAGGGTTTGGTTCAAGATTCAAATAGGAAGAGCATACTGTCTACTGTATTCTATCGCAGATAAACAGATAGCTCTATCTATCTACGATAGAATCCTAAATAGGTAAGAAGGAAATTGTAGATATTTGATTCTATTATAGATATTTGGTAGGACCCCTGAACTAAAAAATTTTGCTATTTATTTTGGTCAAAAAACTAACTAAATAAAAAAAGCTGATTTGTAAATAAGCATAACTTAATCTTTTATAAAATGTCTTTTAAAGGCTATTTAAAATTTTTTGAGACCTTATAAAAAATAAAAAATAAAAAATAAAAAATAAAAAGTAATATAACCCAGATAGAAAAAACAATTTACAATTATTAAAGATTAAATTAATCTTCATGTTCTTCAAAAGGATCTCTTAATTTACGAGATGGTGGACCAAAACTTACATAAACTGAATAACCTGTAGCACTTAATAAAAGAAACCATAAAAAAAAGGCAAAGAAAAACGCCGGACTTTCCATAACTAAAAAAATTTATAACAAAATTATTCTCCATATTAATTATATCTCATTTTTTCAAAGAAACCTATAAATATAAATTGACTCATATTAACATATTTGTACAGCACTTATATTTAAAGGAAGTTACCTCATCCTCTTACTCCTTTAGACAGTAAAAAAGTCACTGTTGTTTGCTAACTTTAAGATAAAACTAAATGTAGGTTGCTTACACCACAGAAAGCACTTCTATATAATTTTACTTTCCCCTAAGAGATGCACTTTAATGACTAAATTTTGCTTTCTTAGGAATGCAAAGCGGATTAATGAGATTTTTTGGCTGCTAAATAAAAGAGGAGGGCAATATTAGCTCTCACAAAAAAAAGCAGAGCAAACAAACAAATTACAGAAAGTAAAAAAAATTTATAAAGATTTTATAACATATGTCTACAGGTAAAACTAAATTTACACCACGTTCTTCAGAAACAACTTTACAAGAACCTGGTATTGTAACTCCGTTAGGTACATTATTACGTCCTCTAAACTCAGAAGCAGGTAAAGTATTACCTGGTTGGGGTACTACAGTTCTTATGGCTGTTTTTATTCTTCTTTTTGCAGCATTTTTACTTATTATCTTAGAAATTTATAATAACTCATTAATTTTAGATGAAGTAACAAATAGTTGGGAAGCATTAGCTAAATAATTCTAATTTTTAAAGTGTTTATTTTTTCTTCTTGCTTGACTTCTCGGCCCCCTTTTATATAATGTTAAAAAAGGGAAAATGCAGGTTTCTTTGAAGCACAAGGGTAGACAAGCAATGGTTAAAATAAACACTTTTTTTATTACTTTTGCTTGCTCTTTTCTTTTAGATTTTTCTCTTTTTAGCATTCATATAAGAAGAATTTGATAATTTATATCCCCATATTTTATTTGCTAAAGTAAAACGTAAGGTGGCTTTGTTATTTTAATCTATTTATGGTAAAAAAAAAGGGGCTATAAACACTTTTTAAATTTTAAATTTTAAATTTTAAATTTCAAATAAAGTGTAGCTTCCTCCCAAATAAAACAGCGCAGGGGAGATTAATACACCTTCTCTTACTTTTTTTTATATGGACGCTGAAGCTTCTTTCCAAGCTCTTAGCACACTAAAGAGCTGTTCTTCTACAACCTAAACCTCTTTAGGTTGAAAGGGGCAAGCTGTTTTTTTCTATGTTTTTTTTATTTCTTTAATCTTTTTTTGTAGCCTGTTCCCTCTGAAGAATTGTCTTTTTTATAAGGGTACGAGTAGTATGTTCCCTTGGCTGTCCCCTTTAAGAACTATTTCATTCTGAAAGTAATAAATTGCCCTTTTAATCAGGTTAGCTACATGAGTTTGTTAATTCTTTCAAAGAAAAAATCAAATGGCTACTTTATAGTCTGTTATATCGGTAGAGGGAATTAAGAAAAAAAAGGGAATTAAGAAAAAAATGGGGAATCCTATTGCATTGCTCCATAAGGAGCGAAGAAAGCTTTTTGTACTGTCCCCTATTGAAGATAGGCAAAGCTATCCTAGTGTATCAAAAATAAGCATAGCGCTGGGAAAAGCGGAGATACATAGGAAAAGCGGAGATACATAGGAAAAGCGCACACCTCCCGTGCGCTCTACCCCTTCGCTTTGCTATAAAGTGGGAATCCTATTGCAGATAGGTGCGTTCTCTCAATTTTCTGTATACGTTCCTTATCTTTTCCCTATTGTAGATAGCTCTGCTCCTATCGTAGATAGTATTGCGTAGCCTCCTCTTCTTTCTACAAGATTCAGATCTTCTTATTACCGATCTACGATAAAGCGGATGAGGGTGCTTTTCCTATCGTAGATAGTTCCTGCGCTTTATCGTAGATAGCAACTATCTACGATAGGAATCTATCTATGATAGATAGGAACCCTGTCTACTGTACCCTATCGCAAATAGGCAGATAGCTTTATCTATCTACGATAGAATTGTAGATAGGTAAGAAGGAAATCTATCTACGATAGATAGGTATAGATAGGTATGCCCCTCCCCTTAAGTAAAAGGGTTTGTCAAGATTCAGATCTCCCCACTCCCCTCCCACTTTGTAGGAGGGGAGGCTTACTTTCCTACTGTACCCTATCACAGATAAGTAGATAGCTATGCTATAAAGAGGAAGAGAACCCTGTCTACTGTACTTTATCGCAGATAGGTAGATAGCTCTATCTTCGATAGCTCTGTGCTCTATAGTAGATAGCTATCGAAGATAGATAAGAAGGAAATCGTCGATAGATAGGAAGCTTTACGATCCCCTATAAAAAGAAGATAGGCAAAGCTATCTACTATAAGGAGGGGGTACGTAAACCTATCATTGCTCCATATGGAGCAATGCAATAGGATTCCCACTTTTTTCTACGTTCTTTATTTTTTTCTATTTTCCTTTTTTTTTCTATTTTCCTTTTTTTTTCTATTTTCCTTTTTTTTTATTGTATATAGATAGAAGCTATGTCTATAATAGGGGACAGTATGGAAGCTACGCTTTCCTATTGCAGAATCTAAGATAGGAGGAATGGGTCGATACAGAGGAGAAAATTGAAGCTGGAAAGTAATAAAGTTTTTTTATTGCAGAGCAAATATAGAGGAGGAAACCTGTAAGAGTTTGTACTATACCCTATCAAAGATAGGCTAAGCGAAAGGAAGGAGCAATCGACTCCCTTTCTTCAGTTTCCCTCGCAAGGGGGAATCCTTACTGAGAGAAAGTGATAAGCAAAGGGAATAATAAAGAAATTAAGTGAAGGGGAAGTCTTTTGGTAAGCTGCTATCCTTCTGCGTTTCTTTGCAAAGCCTTTCTTCCATAGGGAACAGCAAAGCGAAAAGATGGCTGTCCTCATACCAAAGAGAACAAGCTTTGCCTTTGCAACGCAGGACTGTTCTTTGGATGAAATAAATGAGGCTTAAAATGCCTGATCATATCCTTCTTCTTACTTTGCCTCTAACCTAAGGGGGCTGGTACAAAGCACCTCCCCCAGGGCTAATAGAAAGCTTTAAAGAAGGGAACAGGGTAAAAAAGGGAGTGATTAATTTTACAATAAAGGCGAAGGCAAACTGTTGAACTCTTACTATTTAGTGTTGAATTTTTAGTAATTTTATTTTATAACTAAAACGAGTAAATTTCTTTTAATAATATAAAAATGTTATAATTTCTTTGGTTGTTATAATTTTATTGATTTTTTCTTATGGAGGAATATATATGAACCCTATCGTTGCTGCTGCATCTGTTATTTCTGCTGGTTTAGCTGTTGGTTTAGCTGCTATTGGTCCTGGTATGGGTCAAGGTACAGCTGCTGGTTACGCTGTAGAAGGTATCGCTCGTCAACCTGAAGCTGAAGGTAAAATCCGTGGTGCTTTATTATTAAGTTTTGCATTTATGGAATCTTTAACTATTTATGGTCTAGTTGTAGCTTTAGCACTTTTATTTGCTAACCCATTTGCTGGTTAATATATTAACCAATTAAGATATATAACTTAAAATTTCAATTTATATTGAAATTTTAAGTTATATATCTTCTTTTTAGAAAATCTCTTTGGCATTTCTCTACTTATCTTCTTTTTTTCTTAGTTCCTTTCGTCTACGATGTTTATTTTTTTTTTGTTTTCTATCAAATAAGTCTTTACTTTTGCTTCGTAACTTTTAAAGGTTTATAAAATATTTGGAAGCATTTTTTATTTTTATAGAGAACTAACTTCCCCTTTGTCCTGAAGTTTTTTTTTACTCTTTTTGTGTTTAACTACCATATCCCTTTCAAAGTAAGTCTCACTCAAATACTCCTCCCACCTTCCCCACTTCCACTTTTTTCTATCTTTGATAAAGCTATCTATCGTAGATAGATTTCCTTCTTACCTATCTACGATAGAGCTATCTGCTATAGACAGGGTTCCTATCTACGATACGGAAAAGCACCCTGTCCCCTATCGTAGATAGATCTTCTATAGGGGACAGGGTGTTCTTCCTCCGTATCGTAAATAGGAATCTATCTACAATAGATAGGAACCCTGTCTACTGTACCCCTATTGCAGATAGGCAGATAGCTCTATCATAGAATCGTAAATAGGTAAGAAAAAAATCTATCTACGATAAATAAGTAGGCCATCTATCTATGATGAAGGTGATCATTAACATGTCCTACATCCTCTAGTAAGAGGCTTTTCTTTATAAGGAGGGGGAAAATAAAGGGGAGAGGAAAGGTGAAGAAGATCTTAGTTTTTTTCTAACCACCAAGCCTTTGCTATTTGCTACTTCCTCTGGTAAGACTAGCTTTTAAAAAGAAGGAAGGGTGCATTTAAATAAAAATAGCTTAATTTAGTGTTCCGCAAAAAATAGTAACAAAAAGCACAAAGTAAGGGGATTCTCTTTGATTGTAAACAAAACGTTCAATCAAAAGAGAACTTCCTTACTTGTACTTGAGCACCCAGATTCTCTTTGGGGGGGCATAACAAGGATATTTAGTTATAAGTTATAATTTGATTAGAAATAGCCACACGTAGTTTAAAACAATAAGCTAGTAGTAATAATAGGGAGAATGACTTAATTCATACAATAAAAAACATTATAAAATATATTGTTGTGTGACTAAATTATCATAACAATGAGTGATTAATTCTTATATTATTTTATGGAAAACAGCATATAAAATAATATATATGCAATTTATGCAATTTTGGAAAGAGGCTTAGTATTATTTTTAAAGTTCTTTGTTGACTTTTATTTTTATATAGTTATTACTTAAATTGTTTGAAACCGAAAGGTCCGCTATAAGCGGAGAAGCATTATATAATAGCAATGGTTATCCGTGTTTTTTAACTTATTTCTTCTTTGTCTTACAAAGAGAGAGCAGGTTTGTAAAGAAAGGAGAAAGAGAAAAGCTTTGTTTTATTGCTTTTGTTTATCTGAAAAACTTTTTTAAAAGAACCTTTTATATGAAGGGTATTCTATTTTCAAAGGACTCTAAAAAAGTAACCCTCTTTATAAGAAGAGAGCTAACTCGCTCCAAAGAAAAGAAGTAGCCTTTCATTGCACAATTATGAAATATTAAGTCTTATTTTTTGATTTTAGAAAAGTTGTTTTTATTAATGTCCTTAAAGTTGTTCTAATTCAACTAAAGGAAGGTCTATGGAAAGATGCTAAGATAAAAGGAACAGGAAGTAGTAATTCTCTTCCACTCTAGAAGGAAGGTCTCTTTTTTTATAAAAAAACTTTTCTAAAGTTAACATAAATATAATGTGGATTTACAAGCATTTAACAAAATTAGAATTTTAAAAAATTCTAGATATTTTTTTAATTCTTGAATTATTTAAATATCACCAGGAGCTAAGCACCTACAAAAACTTAGTTCTTTAAGTTTATGCAAGTAAAAAACATCACTGCACTTTTGTGTAAAGTGTATCTCTTTTTATATATGGAGTATGCTTTGCGTAGGAGTGCAAAATAAAAATAAAAATAAAAAGCAATGGAAATTATTACATTAGCACACAGTGGTTTTGGTATTAATACAAATATTTTTGAAACAAACATTATTAACTTAGCAGTTGTTGTTGGTGTTGTAGTTTCTTTTGTAGGTAATAATTTAACTGCATTATTAGAAGATCGTAAAAAAACGATTTTATCAAATTTAGAAGAAGCTAATAAACGCGCAATTGAAGCTCAAGAAAAATTAGCTAATGCTAAAGCTCAATTAGAATTAGCCAAGAAAAAAGCTCAAGAAATTCGTCAAGAAGGTATTGCACGTGCTACAACTGAAATTAATACAGTTGTAAGTCAACATGAAATTCGTTTATCAAAATTAGAAGAATTTAAAAATGAAACTGTACAATTTTATCAACAAAAAGCTTTTAAAGATGCTTATTTATATGTGGTTTCTCGTATTATGACTCGAGTTCGTGAACGTTTAAATGGTGGATTAAACTCAACATACCATGTAGATGTTAATAATTTTTATGTTAGTAGATTTACTGAATATAGCCCTAAATCAGGTTCTTAACACGTTTCTTATTCTATAAATGCGTTTTGCCTTCCTTGTTCATTATCCTTTGTCTTTTGACTTTGCGCTTTTTTTCTTTGTTTATATTTGCAGCACAGGGATTTTTTATTCTGATCAGCTGGGAAACCATTTCTGTGTTCATATAAAAAAGAGGAAATGTACTTTGAAAAAGTTAAAAGGAGAAGGGAGAGCTAAAATTTTCTCTTCCCCTCCTTTTTTATATCTGGGTTCTATTTATTTTAAGGATTATGTTACTTCTAAGAAGCGCATCTTATTAAGGGATAAGTTCTTCAGTCCAAAGGAACCCTGTCTTTTTATTTTGTCAGCGGGTTACCTTCTCCTCCCCAAAATAAAAAGAAAATTTCTTGTCTTCTCTTCCCCCCTTGATAGCCTTAGCCTCACCCCCAAAAAGGATTGGAGGCAATGGCCGTAGAGGTAAAAAGTGAAGCCTCTTATATTTGCTACGCAGGGGGGCTTGCTCCCCTGCGTAGCAAATATAGGAGGCTTCCTACTGAAGGAAGGCACACAAAATAAGAATGTCCACATTTCCTCAAAAAAAGAAAGAGGCAACCTATATCAACCAAAGGTTGATATATCCAAGATTAATATAGGTTGCCTCCCTGTTCTCAGCGGATCATGAAGCCTCCTATTTATATACCTACTTTGTTTCACTCTGAAGGAGCAATCTCCTACGGGGTAATCTCCTACGGGGCAATAAAGTGGTCTCCCTTTCCAACTTTTTTCTTCGTTCTTTATTTTTCTATTTGAATCTTGAACAAACCAACCACCTCCCTCCCTAAAGGGAAAAGAGGGACCCTTCCATAAGATTCAGATAACCCCCCCACCCACTCCTATAGTAGATAGCTTTATAGAAGATATAAAAAAGTGGGAAGTGGGGAAAAGAGGAGGGTTCCTATCTCCGATTCTACAATTCCCCTACAAGGATTCTACAATTCTACAATTCTACGATTCTACGATTCTACGATTCTACGATTCCTATAGTAGATAAGAAAAGCATTTTGTCTACTGTATTCTATAGCAGATAGGTAGATAGCTCTATAGTAGATAGCTATTGAAAATAAATAAGAAGGAAATTGTCAATAGATAAGAAGCTTTGCCTATCTTTGATAGGGGACAGTATGGAGGAGCGGCTATGTGATACTATCTACGATAGGAGAAGCTATCCTAGCAAATATAGGCGGGGCAGGAAAGAGGTGCGCTTTTACGTACAAAGCAGGGTAAGCTTCCCACATGCTCCTTTTAGGGGGGTGCCTGTGCCGTTTTTAAAATTAGTAAGGGCTTTCAGCCCTTACTTTCCCTTTTATGATTTATAGCTTTACTTCACTCCGTAGGGAAAGCGCACCCCTATTGAAGAATTGAAGAATCAAAGAAGGTTTAGTGAAAGAAGTAGGTTAAAGAACTAATCAAATTTGACAGGGCCTTGTAAGAGGTTTGCAAACCAATTTTTTGGAGGAAATAACTTGTTCAAATAAAAATTTAGGACACTTGCTTTTATTTGCCCCTATTTTTCCAAATAAGGAAGGAGAAGGGAATGAAAAACAACCTTTACCCTTCAAGGAGTACAAATCAAACTTTACATAATAGTGTACCTCCTTAAGTAAGGAAGCAACTCAAAGGATTATTTTTGCCAGGAGGCTCTTTTTAGGCTTTTTAGGGAGCCTTTTGACAAAAACAATTCTTTAATAGCTTTGATCAAATAAAACTTACCCACTGAAGGAATGCCCTTAATAACAAATCCATCTTACTTTTAACATAGTGAAAAAAACTTGATGTGTTAGGATACGACACCAGCTCTCTAACGAAAGTGTGAAGTCAAAGAAAGAGACCCTTTTAAACTTTTTGCCATATAGAAAAATAAAAAACTAAGGGTTTGAAGGAGAAGGAAGCACAGGTAATAAAAAGAAATTAATGAAAAATTTTTAAGAAATATTACCTTTTTAGATTATCTACTAATATCTTAAAATAAGTATATCGTAAAATATGTAAAACTAGTTTCTCAAGCAGGAAGTTAGGCTCTATTTTCTAATTGCAAAACTTGACTTTTGTTTCTTATTATGTTATTATTATTTAAATAGAAAGCCCCCATCGTCTAGAGGCCTAGGACATCTCCCTTTCACGGAGGAAACGGGGATTCGAATTCCCCTGGGGGTAACTGTAACATTTCCCGTAACTATGGGTAATATAAACTTTGTACCCCTAAACTGGCCGTTGCTTTATTATTATGCCTACGTTTTAACTGCCTGCTTCCCCGTTTTGTATTTGCTTTTTGCTCCTTTAGGTAATCCTTAGAAAACACATCAAGGAATAAAAGCTAAGGCAAGAAGGAAAAGCAGGCAGCTTTGCCAGGGCGACTAGTTATTGATACTAGTTATTAATAAAAATTGTATTATATTAAGAACTAATAAATAACTAACTTGATTCTATTTTATATATCCTTACTTTTAACTTAACAAAGAAAATAGGGTGTATTTTGGACATTAACATTAATGACTCAACTTTTGAACTATGAAGAAAGTACCATCTTTTATAGAGTGTTTTTTTTGATATTAATTCATATAATAAATAACCCTTTTCTATTTTATAGATGGTTGTGCTCTTCATTCCATGTACATTTCACTTGATTTTTTTTATATTATTTAAATAAGGAACTAAAGTTTAAGAAAAGTTCTCTTAATAGGTTGTTAATTATTCCTCCTTTTTCACTTTTTAAGGTGGAAGATGTTACTTTTAAGTTAAAGTGAGTTAATAACAAACTAATTTTCTTTATATAAAACAGTTAGCAATGTAGGAGCAAGCTACAAATTAAAAAATAGATAGAAAAGATAGTACACAAATCGTTAAAAACAGAATGGGTAAAATCCCCAAGGAGTATATTATGGCTGGTAGATCAGTAGAACGTCCTTTCTCAGATATTTTAACAAGTATTCGTTACTGGGTAATTCATAGTATTACAGTACCTGCTTTATTTATTGCAGGTTGGTTATTTGTAAGTACAGGTTTAGCATATGACGTTTTTGGAAGTCCTCGTCCAAACGAATATTTTACAGAATCTCGTCAAGACACACCTTTAATTACTGACCGTTTCAATGCTTTAGAACAAGTTAAAAAATTATCTGCATTAAATTAATTTAATTATGTAAAATAGAATCACATCAAAATGTTAAAAATTTTGAGGTGATTCTATTTAATCACCTTTTTATGAAAGTATTTTTATTATAGTTAGAGTTCTTAGAGTTCTATGTAACTATTTTTAGTTAAATAACTATTAAAATTCAAGTTAAATATTTTTGACTTGAACTTTTAAGCAATAGTTTAATTTATGTATTTAAACCATTATACTTAATGTAATTAACATATCTTATTTTTGTGTTTACCCACTACGCTTTTGCTATTTCTGTAAGAGGTAAACTTTTTTTCAAAAATTGAAAAAATGCATTTTTTCCTCCTACGAGGCAAATAATTCCCCTAAGGGAGGGGCTCAATTATCACCATTGTCCCTCCTTGCTTTACTTCGCTATGTTATGTACAAAAAAAACTACCTATCAAAAATAGGAGGGAAGGTGTCCATCAAGCCTTCTCCTTTCTTTGAGAGGATAGACTTTTTAGTTACTTGCCAAAGGGGACATCTTCGTAGCTTGCTCGCTCCTATCTTCTTTGATAGCCATAAGTTAGATGGCCTTTGCCTTGAAGATGGCAAATATCATCATTTTCTTCAAAGCAAAGTCCATTGAGGAGTAGCATGTTTTTTTTTGAGTGGGTTCATAGGGGGAGTAGAAGTTGACTGTCCGCTTAGGTTGCAGAAAACATATTTGTAGCCTATTCTATAAGGCCACCCCTCCATTTTCTCTTTGGTAAATAAGTAGCCTGTCCTCTTTGGTTGCTGAATACATATTTGTAGCAAGTACTACCTATTTAAAAAAGGAAAGGGTAATTACACATAAAAATAATAAAAAAGCAAACCCCTAAGGAACCAAATTGCAACTTTGTAGTGAAGTGAATTATATATGTTATGTTGTGCGTATATGTCATGTATATGTTTTTAAAAAAATTACTAAATCTATTAGTTAAATGTAACTAAACTAACAAACACACCTCTATTAAATTTTTTGCTGTCTGTTTCTTACTTTTGATAATTTTTTTATAAACAAACAAAATTTCAAAAATAGTTTATTTTAATCTTCTTTAGCGTTCGTGAAACAATTTTTGTTTATTTAATTTTTCTATAAGAGAAATTCATAAATAAGTAAATAAAAAGACTATTAACTCAAAAGAAAATAAGAAGCATAAGAAATACAGATTGATCTCTGCTTTTCTAACAAAGCCTCCTTTTATATAGTATATAGTATATAGTATATAGTATATAGAGAGAATATAATTTACCCCCCATATAAAAAGGTGCAAAGGACCCCATTTTACACTTTGCTTTTTGCTAATTAAGTGCATCTTAGTTGCTATTTTTATTTTATATGGGGTTGTAGTTAGTTTTTTCTTTTCCTTTTTCTTTAGGTTGAAAATATTCTTTCACTCCACTCTTATGCTTTGTGGACCTTCCTTCGTTAAAACAGCTCCATTCCTATTTCTTTCTTAACGTAGGGAGTTCCTCCTTCTTCACAGGGAAGTGGGAAAATATATCTTATTGCAGCGCGGATATAAGGGGGAACGAATAAAGGAAAAGAGGAAGGAAAGTAATATCCTAAGGTAAAAGAAAGGAGGTTCAAACAATTTACAGTGCAGAGATCAATAGATGGATTTAAAAAATTTAATAAAAATGGAAATTTTAGCACGTGGCGTTGGCCGTAGAAAAGAAGCGGTTGCTCAAGTACAAATTGTAAAGGGAACAGGATTATTTGTAATTAATAATATTCCAGCCCAACAATATTTACATAATAATACTTATTCAATGCTTTCTGTAAAAGCTCCTTTAAATGCTTTAAATTCTGCAACAGTACCTACTGAAAATGCAGTTATTACTACAGAACCAAGTGAGAATTCACAAAATGTAAATTCTAATCAAACAAACAATCAACTAGTTAGTGTTTCAACAGATGTTTTAACAAATTTTGAAAAAATTGATACTATTGTTAAAGTAAAAGGTGGTGGTTTAGTTGGACAAGCTGAAGCTATTAAATTAGGTTTAGCCCGCGCTCTTTGTTCTTTAACAACAAATGAAATTGGAATATCTGAAGAAGAAATGCGTAAACAATTCAAAGATAAAGGTTATTTAACACAAGATTCACGTGTTAAAGAACGTAGAAAATATGGTTTAAAGAAAGCACGTAAAGCTACACAATATAATAAACGTTAAATTGTTTTTTGCCTTTTTTTTAGCATTTTGTTTTTAATTTTTTAATTTTTACTTTAGTAAAGACAATTTTTCAAAATTTTAGTAAACAAAAACAGCTTCTACTAAATTAAATAACATTTACTCTGGAGGTTTGTTTCAATTGGTATTACTTAAAGTTTGAATAGTTATTGTTTAACTATAAAAATTAACATTTAACTTTTGCTATTTTCTACAAATTGTCTTTAGTTTCTAATATATTAGCCTCTAACATAATTGACTTTGTATTAGAGAGTTTTTCATATCAGATAAAGTTCTTCCTAACAAAGGAAGGTTTACCTCTGACAAAAATAAGAGCAGTTCTCTTCCTATTCCCTTTATTATAATCTCATAAGGGCCTTTTAAAGGAGAGTTGCTGTTCTTATTTTTGTCAGAGGGCTTCCTTTGTTTTTCCTTTTTTGTAGCAATACCCTATTGATTTTGTCAGAAAGTGCCCCTCTCCTTCTTTGCTTCTTCACATAACTTTATTTACATACGTAGAAGCGAAGGAGTGGGGCTGTAAGAAAGGAACAAGGAACAAAGTGGGGCTATAAGAAAGGAACGGAGTGGCTAAGTAACTTTCCTATTTATCTAAGATAGAAAGGTGTGCTATGTCTCCTATTGCAAATAGATGCACAGAGCTATCTACAATAGGAACAGAGAAAAGTTGGAAAGATGGATTGCTTTATTACAGCGTAGGAGATTGCTATGAAGGAGCAATCTCCTACGCTGTAATAAATTTAAAAAGGGAAAGAGAAGTGAAGAAGAAAGAGGATATTGAGTCTTAAAAATAAAGGCAAACAAAAACTTTTCTTCTGAGAAAAGAAAGTGTCACAAAGAGGGAAAAATCTTTTAAAATAAGTATTAAAAAGAGGGGACTCTTTAAATAAAAGAAATATAAAAGAGAATACTCAAAAATTTCAAATTATTTGCTTCTTTTTCATCTTTACTTTGTTGGAGCAGGAGTGTTCTATCAAAGGAAGAAGAGAAGAACCTATAGCCTTTTAAGGAAAAAGGGGGCAAATTTAAAATAAAATAAAACTATAATCAATTTTTTATATAAAAAAAACATATTCAAAAAAAAATTTTATGAACAATCAAACTGTAGCTCGCTCCAAAGTCGCTTGTGTAGAATCACCAAAAGGTGGTTTCATATTAAAGAGCAACTTCGTAGAAAAATATGTATATGCTTCTCCTTTTAGGTCTGGTCAAAATTCAAATTCAAGTAATGTTATAAATGTAGGGGTACGAGTAGCAGCGCAATCTGGTAAAGGGTCTGCTTTTGCAGCTTCAAATCCAGTTTTAGCAAGCCAACAACAAAACTTAATTCGACGTTATATTATTTTAGGTGAAAGACGCACTAGTAATTATCTATGGGCTTTCATTGTTTTTTTAGGTTCATTTGGATTTTTATTAACAGGTCTTTCTTCTTATTATCAATTAAATTTAATATCTCCTTCTGGCATTTTTGCTTTATTGCCTACTGTAAAAGATTTATCTTTTTTTCCACAAGGGTTATTAATGTCTTTTTATGGAAGTTTAGGTTTTCTTTTAAGTTTTTACTGGGGATTTAACATTTTTTGGAATGTAGGTGGAGGTTTTAACGAATTTAATAAAAAAGAAGGTAAAATTCGAATTTTTAGATGGGGTTATCCAGGTAAAAATCGTCGAATTGACTTATCTTATTCTTTAAAAGATGTTGAAGCTATTAAAGTTGAATTAAAACAAGGTTTAGATCCACAAAGAACTATTTATTTAAAATTAAAAGGTACACGTGAAATTCCTTTAACTGGAATTGGTGAACCACTTACTTTAAAAGAAATTGAAAAACAAGCTTCTGAATTAGCAAATTTTCTTCAAGTTTCTCTTGAAGGGTTATAAATTACAAAAAATTTGGCTGCTTTTTCCATTTTCTCTTCTTTTTATACGCTCCACGTTTTCTTTGAACAGAGCTAATTCTTAGATTTACTCCTTATCAAAAGAAGGATCAATGCCCTATTCACGTTTTATTTGTTTCCTCCAAATTGTAAAGGGGAGGAGCCTTTTTTTCAGGCTGAAAGAATAACCTTTTTATTTAAGGAAGGTAGGAGGCAAAGCTTGTCTTTCAGTAGGAAGGACATACAAGATTTTTTCCTATTTTACCAAAAGAAGGAAAACAGTCACTTTTCCTTTAAATTAAAAAGGGCTTCCTCTTAATACTTTTAATACTTTTAAATGGAGGTTTCTTTGAAGGTTAACTCTAAGTAGAAAAGAGGAAACCTTGTTGCAGTTGTAGAGAAGGTACAAAAATTTAGTAACCAATTTTAACAGAGCAGAACAAACAATATGCATTAAAAAAAAATTTTATATATTTATATTTTATATATGGCTAGCAAAAATTTAAAATGTTAAACTGTCTCTATTACAAGTTAAATAAAAATAATGTTTTTATTTACAAACAGACTGTTTTATTTCTCATAAAAATTAATTTATATCTATATTTAGATACTTATTATTTTTATGAAATGTTTTTTACTTTATATTTATAATGCCACGTACACAAAGGAATGATAATTTTATTGATAAAACTTTTACGGTTGTTGCTGATATCTTATTAAAAGTACTACCTACTTCACAACGAGAAAAGCAAGCTTTTTCTTATTATCGAAATGGTATGTCTGCACAAGCTGAAGGTGAATATGCTGAAGCACTTCAAAACTATTATGAAGCAATGCGTTTAGAAATTGATGCTTATGACCGAAGTTATATTTTATATAATATTGGATTAATTCATACTAGTAATGGAGAACATGGTAGAGCTTTAGAGTATTATTATCAAGCATTAGAACGTAACCCTTCTTTACCAAGTGCTTTAAATAATATTGCTGTTATTTATCATTATCGTGGTGAACAAGCTATTGAAAATGGACAATCTGAAATTTCTCAAATTTTATTTGAAAAAGCTGCTGATTATTGGAAAGAAGCAATTCGACTTGCACCTACTAATTATATTGAAGCTCAAAACTGGTTAAAAATGACTGGACGTTGGACAGGTCCTACATTAACTTTTTAAGAAATTTCTAATTAATGTATTTTAAAAGCAAAGTGCATATCTTTTGTTACTACACAGAAAGCTTTGTTTCTTTTGCTTTTGTAGTATCCCATTTTATTTCTCAGCCTTCAAATTTTACTCAGGGGAATTGTAGATCCCTTCTTTCGCTTTGCGATAACACAATACCCACCTATCTTTAATAGGAAAGCATTGCTTCCTATTTGAATCTTGAACAAACCCCCATCGTAGATCCCTATCTTTCTACTCCTATCATAGATAGGTATGCCCCCATATCTATCGTAGATAGTAATAGATAGATGGCCTACCTATTTATAATAGGAAGCAAAGCACTGGGGTATCGTAGAAAGATGGCCACCCCACAGCTTCCCATTTTTTTTTATCTTCTTTTTTCTATCTTCAATAAAGCTATCTACGATAGATTTCCTTCTTACCTATCTACAATAGAGCTATCTGCGATAGACAGGGTTCCTATCTACGATACAGAAAAGCACCTTGTCCCCTATCGTAGATAGGCAAGAAGGAGATCTTAATCTTGACAAACCCTCCCCCATCTATCTACTCCTACGGAAAGATAGATGGCCTATCTACGATGGGCGTTTGTTCAAGATTCAAATAGGAGCAGAGGGATCTACAATAGGGGTGGCCATCTTTTCTACTTTTATAGTAGATAAGTATGCTCCCATACCTATCTACTATAAAAAGCAAACTGATGGGAGGTCATCTATCTCTCCTATTGTAGATAGCTATACCCCCATACCTATCAACAATAGGAGGAGATAGATGACCTTTTTTTGCTTTGCCTATCTTCAATAGGAAACAGTAAAGTGGTAAGGTATAGTAGAAAGATAGCCACCCCTAGCTATTTATCTATGATAGGGGAGCCACCTATCGACTACTATCGTAGATAGATAAGAAGGAAATATATCTACAATAGATAAATATGCCCCATTTGTCACTATTCAGATATCTTTCTTACCTATCTTCGATAGAGCTATCTATTGTAGATAAATATGCAGGTTATCGTAGATAGTTCCTATTGTAGATATATTCCTACGCTCCTCCATTCCTCAGTTCCTCTGTTCTTCAGTTCCTCCGTTCCTTTTTTCTGTACATAGGAACTATCTACAATAACCCTATCTATTTGAATCTTGAACAAACGCCCATCGTAGATCCCTATCTTTCGTAGATAGATGGGCAGCCATCTTTCTACTCCTATTGTAGATAGGTATGCCCCTCCCTTCCCCTTAAGGGAAAGAGGGAGGGTTTGTCAAGATTAAGATCTCCTTCTTACCTATCTACGATAAAGCGGATGTAGGGTTTCTATCTATCGTAGATAGATTCTGTACAGAGGAAGAGCACCCTGTCTATCGCAGATAGCTCTATAGTAAATAGGTAAGAAAAAAATTGTAGATTGCTCTCTCGTAGATAGGTAAGAAGGAAATAGTCGATAGGTAGGCCATCTATCTACGATGGGGACTCAGCCCATCAGGAGATACTATGGATCTTTCTTACCGCTTTATTGCTGACCTACTTCTGATCGAAGGTCCTTAGTATTTGTGGGTAGAAAGAAATAGGGTTGCCTTCACAAAAGCCATTGCAATCGCAATTTAAATAAAAGGCCTTTCAATTTTATCAGATATTAATTACACTAAAAGATTATATCAATCAAAGATTGAATGTGATAACTTTTATTTGTTAAAACTGAAAGTTTCTTCTCTTTTCCTTTGGTTATTTACCTTTGAAGTAAAGACCTTTTTCTTTTTATTTTACCAGAGGACTTCTAAGCAAGCTTTCTGCTCTTTGCTTTACTGTATAATATAATCTTCCATTTATGGAAAAAACATACTTATTCCCTTCAAAAAAAGACTCTATGTCCTTTGCCTTCACACAAAGCACACCTCTTTCGAGAGTAAAAATCACGTCCCTCTCTGTCCGGGGTATGTGATGAAAGCGAAGGAACATATGAAGAAAATGGATAAAGCCTCTTACAGGCCCCCGCGTATTATAATGCTATAAAGTGGGAAAGGTTTGCTCTTTTCCTCTGTATTGCATAGCAAAGTAACGCTGCTGGGTAAACAAATAAGGAAGGGGCTATCATCAAGCTCCTAGTCATAACTCTATGGGGGGAGCTATGCTGTCATGCAAAGCCTCCTTCCAAAGGGAAAAAGCTCCTGCGTAGCAACTGTGTAGTAACTGTAGGGGGCTTTTAAGCCCTTTTTGGACTGCTTATCAAAGAAGGGTACAGACCTCTTCTTAGCTAAGTAGGCCCCTTAGATACTTCTTAGGAAGCAAAATAAGCTTTTTGGCTGTAGAAGTATCCTATCGAAGGGGATAAGATGTGCAAATGGTATATCTTGTTCTCTTCGATTGGAGACTTATTGCAATCCGAAGCCTTTTACCTTTTATATGCAGGGGCTTGTTTACTTCGTTAGGTGGTTATCTTTTGTTCCTTTGTAAAAGTTCGTCTTTTACAGAAGCTAATAAGGATTCCTACAAAAGAGTATTTAGACCCTTATTTTGGTAGGAGTTTTATTACCTTCCTACTGGAAGAAGGTCCTTTCGGAAGGATGATGCCCTATGACAAAAAACAAATAAAAACTTTTGCAGTTTTTTTTGGAGGAAGATGGCAGAGCCACCTTACATCTGCTATAATATATATAAGAAAGGTGTAATTTATCTTTGCTACGTAGGAACTATATATAAAAAGGGTTTTCAAAAAACTTTTTTAGGCGTTTAACCCTTCCTAAAGGTAAGGGTCCCAAAAATTGTTTAAGCTTAGTTAAAGGATTCTTTCGCTGCAGAGGAACTAGGAAGGGAGATCTAAAAGCTTCTTTCTGTCTAGTCTCTTTGCAGTAAAGTAACCTTTTAAACAGAGTGCTTACAATTTGGGGTGGGAGTTTAAAAATTAGTAGAAAAAAATATTTTATTTGTATAAAACAAAACAATAGATTTTGAAAGCAGTTATTATTTCATTTTAAAATTTAAATATAGAAATTTTTTTTTAAGTTAGTTATAGCTATAACTATTGTTTTAATCATAACTATTGTTATTAAATAATTATTTCATATAAATATTCCATTCTTGTTTCAATTGACAAAACAGGTTTTTAATTATATATTTATATTCAGACCAATTACATATATGTATCACCTCAAGAATTATTATATAGATGCATTCTCATCAATATTGGGGCGTCGCCAAGCGGTAAGGCTGCGGTTTTTGGTACCGCCATTCGTAGGTTCGAATCCTTCCGCCCCAGAATTTTTTTAAAAAAAATAAAATATAAAAACAGATATCTTTAAATCCCTTATTGCTTTTTCTCCTTTTCTTCGTGTAACGTCTCTTCCTGGATGGGATGAGACACTCTTCGATTCGGGAGGGCAAGTAAGAGCCAATGTGTGTACGTCCTAAATAAAAAACTTTTGCTACATAGGTAGGGTTTTTGAAGCCTCTTACCTAAGAAGAAGAGCTTTGTTGGTAGGAAGCTTCAAGTTGTTTGTCTGGAGAGAAAAGGGTTGCCTTTCTGTTATTTGTTCTACAAGGGGATTGGGATTGTAGAGGGCTAGGCTTTTTTGCAAAAATCTACAAAAGATGAGATATTTAATATAAAGAGAGATTTAATATAAAAAGATGAAAAATTTAAAAATTTAATATAAAGTGTTTTCTAAAAAAAAAAAAGGAGATAGAAAAATATAAAGCACCCCTCAGAAAAAGAAAAGAAAAAAGAAAAAGGAATAAAAAAGAAAAAGTAACAGAACTAGTAACAGTACCAGAAACAGAAACATTAACAGAACCATTAACAGAACCATTAACAGAAACAGAAGGAGAATCATTAACAGAAACAGAAGGAGAACGAGAACAAGAACGAGAAACAGAACGAGAAACATAACGAGAACCAGAAATACTAATAAAACATCCCCCTCCTATCTTCTCCTATCTTCTCCTATCTTTGATAGGAAAGGTTTTGTGCTTATAAAAGGTTTTGTGCTTATTTAAGGTTTATCGAAGATAGGAGGGGATCACTTTACTTCCTATTTGAATCTTGAACAAACCCCCATCGGAGATAGGCCATCTATCTCCGATGGGGGTTTGTTCAAGATTCAAATAGAATACAGTAGACAGGGTGCTCTGCACCTTGTCCCCTATCGAAGAATCCCCTACGGGGAATCGAAGAATCGAAGGTCTATCTACGATAGATAGGCAAGAAGGAGATCTGAATCTTGACAAACCCTCCCCCATCGGAGATAGATGGCCTATCTCTCCGTAGGAGTAGATAGATGGGTGTTTGTTCAAAATTCAATAGAAAGGAGATAACAAATTTAATAATCCCTTTTAATAATCCCTTTTAATAATCCCTTTTAATAATCCCTTTTAATAATCCCTTTTAATAATCCCTGGCACTAGGTTTAAG
>Ga0105044_10001138_pt1 | contig 34999 bp, 27 predicted proteins | sample MAT01_FD_78092 | JGI IMG/M metagenome (GOLD analysis project Ga0105044, IMG submission 78092) | Freshwater microbial communities from Lake Fryxell liftoff mats and glacier meltwater in Antarctica - MAT-01 | ecosystem: Environmental > Aquatic > Freshwater > Ice > Liftoff microbial mat | place...
CCGACTGAACGCGATGCGCAACCCGCGCCGCACGGCCTCCAGCGCCCTGGCGCTCGTGATCGGCACGGCGGTGGTGGCACTGTTCGCCACCTTCGGCTCGTCGCTCCAGGCGTCTATCGACCAAACCGTCGACCAGAGCTTCGGTGGCGACCTGGTCCTCGTCCAGGGCGGCTTCTCCGGCGCGGCTATCAGCCCGTTCGTGGGCAATGAGGTCGCCGAGCTTCCCGAGGTGGATGTGGCCGTCGCAGTGGCCAACGGCGTGGCCCGGTCGACCGACACCGGTGGCGGCGACCTGCTGCCGGCTGCCACCGACCCGGCCCGGCTGGCCGCGCTGCTCGACATGGATGTCGAGGCTGGCTCCCTTGCCGACCTGGCGCCCGGCCAGGTCGCCGTGGGCCGCTCGTTGGCCGAGGCCCGCCGCCTGGACATCGGCGACGAGTTGGGGATCGAGTACATCGACGGCACCGAGCAGCAACTCGAGGTCGGCGCCATCTACGGCGTCGAGGGTTTGCTTGGCGAGCTCATCATGACCACTGAGGACTGGGCACCACACGCTGACCGCCCCGGTGACGTGGTGGTACTCATCGGCCTCGCGAAGGGCGTGAGCCTCGACGAGGGCCGAGCCGCGGTGCAGGCGGTGTCCGACCGCTACGCCGGGCCGGAGGTGCAGGACCGAGACGAGTACATCGACTCGGTGGCCGGTGAGGTCGACCAGTTGCTGATCCTGGTCTACGGCCTGCTCGGGCTCGCGGTGCTGATCGCCCTGCTCGGCATTGCCAACACGCTGTCGCTCTCGATCCATGAGCGGACCCGAGAGCTGGGGCTCCTGCGGGCTGTCGGGCTCACTCGCAGCGCACTGCGGGCCACCGTACGATGGGAGTCGGTGATCACCGCCGTGGTGGGCACCACGGTTGGCCTCACGGTCGGCACGTTCCTCGGCTGGGGCATGGTGCAGGCGCTCGCCACCGAGGATGGCTTCATCATCTTCGAACTTCCGCTCGGCACCCTGGTGGTGGTCCTCGGCCTTGCGGTCGCCGCTGGGGTCACAGCAGCGATCCGCCCCGCCCGCCGGGCTGCACGCCTCGACGTGCTCGCCGCGATCGCCGGACGCTGACCGTAACGTGGCCACGACCATGACGAACCGCATCCTGCACCCGTGGCGCCAGCCGCTCCAGCTGTGGAGGGAGCTGGCGCACGTGGTGCTCAGCCTGCCGATCGGCACGGTGACCTTCGCCGTGGTGCTGACCCTGGTGGCGGGCACCGCCGGGCTCCTGGCCACGTTCCTCCTCGCCGTGCCCGCCGCCTGGCTGATGTTCGTGATCAGCACCGGCTTCTCCCGCTTCGAGCGCCACCGCTTCGGGGCACTCCTCGGAACCGAGCTCGTCGATCCGGTGCCACCGCTCGCGGCCACCACGTGGCTCCGGCGTTTGGTCGAACGCCTGACCAGCAAGCCCCGATGGAAGGAGATCGGGTTCCACCTCGCCCAGTTCCCTCTCACCGTCACCTCCTTCACGCTGGTCATCGGGGTCTGGGGTTGGTCGGTGGCCCTCCTGGGCCTGCCGCTCTACGTGCGGGCCCTGCCGGGCGACACGGCCAAGTTCGGCCTGTTCGAGGTGGCGCTCGGGCCAGCGGCCTTCGGCCTCGCAGCCCTCGGCGCGGTCGGGCTGGCGATCGTGGCCCCCTGGCTGACCGCCGCTGCGGTGCGGCTCCATGTGACCCTGGCACGACGGCTGCTCAGTACCTCGGCCGAGGTACTCCTGGCCCAGCAGCTCGCCCGGGCCGAAGACCAGCGCTCTGCGGCGGTCGACAGCGCCGAGTCCGAGCGCCGCCGCATCGAGCGCGACCTCCACGACGGCGCCCAGCAGCGCCTCGTCGCCCTGGCCGCTGGCCTCGGCGCCGCTCGCGAGAAGTTCGACGCCGACCCCGAAGAGGCCAAGGTCATGGTGGCGTCAGCCCACGAGGAAGCCAAGGCTGCGCTCAAGGAGATCCGCGACCTGGTGCGTGGGATCCACCCCGTCATCCTCGCAGACCGGGGTCTCGACGCCGCCCTGTCAGCTGTCGTCGCCAGAGCACCGGTACCCGTGACACTCGACGTGGTGGTCGACCCCAGGCCCGGCGCCGCCACCGAGAGTGCCGCCTACTTCGTGGTGAGCGAAGCGCTCACCAACGTGGCCCGCCACGCAGAGGCGACCCGCGCCCAGGTCTCGATCGCCCGATCGGGCGACCGCCTGGTGCTCGAGGTTCGCGACGACGGCAAGGGCGGCGCCGATGCGTCGAAGGGCACCGGCCTGCAAGGGCTGCGCGAGCGCGTGGCCGGCATGGGCGGCACCCTCCACGTCATCAGCCCCACCGGCGGCCCCACGACGATCTCCGTGGAGCTCCCATGCGGATCGTGATCGCCGAGGACTCCGTCCTACTGCGCGCCGGGCTCACCCGCATCCTCATCGACGCCGGGGAGGACGTCGTCGCCACAGTCGGCGATGCCGACGAACTGCTGCCGGTGGTCGCCCGCCACCAACCCGACCTAGCGCTCGTCGACGTCCGCATGCCACCGACCCACACCGACGACGGCCTGCGCGCGGCACTTGCCATCCGCGACCGGTGGCCCGACGTCGCCATCTTGGTGCTGTCGCAGTACGTCGAGGAGACCTATGCCGTGGAGTTGCTGGCCCGGGACACCTCGGGCGTCGGGTACCTGCTGAAGGACCGCATCGCCGATGTGAGCGAGTTCCTCGGTGCCGTCCGGCGCGTGGGCGAGGGCGGCACGGCGCTCGACCCAGAGGTGGTGGCTCAGTTGCTCGCCCGATCCCGACGTCAGGACCCGCTCGAACGGCTGTCGCCTCGAGAGGCCGAGGTCCTGGCACTCATGGCCGAGGGCCGCACCAACCCGGCCATCGCCCGGCAGCTTGTGGTCAGCGACAAGGCCGTCGAGAAGCACGTCGGCAACATCTTCATGAAGCTCGATCTGCCACCGGCCACCGACGACCACCGTCGGGTCCTGGCCGTGCTCCGATGGCTGGAGGCCTGATGCTCCCCGACCCGACATCCACCGACGTCCGACCCCATACCCTGCCCAGGGCCACCGCCTGGCTGGCGATCGGCAGCCTGATCACCGTCGTGGTCCTCGGCTTCGGCACGTACCAGGCCGTCGGCGTTCTGGCCCACGAGGAGCGCATCGAGCGGGACACGATCGACGCCAACGGCATTGGCGTCCTCGACATCGACAGCGACGACGGCAGCATCGAGGTGATCGGCACCGACGGCGATGACATCGTGCTGACAGCACGGGTGAGCGACGGGCTGCAACCCACGCGCTACCACCACGAGGTGATCGGCGATCGGCTCGAGGTCCGGGTCCGCTGCCCCGGTCCCTCGTCGCCGTGGTGCCAGGTCCGGTTGCGCGTGGAGGTGCCCCGGGAGCTCCAGGTCACCGTTCACGCCCAGAACGGCGGCGTGTCGCTTCGTGGTCTCGATGGTCGCGCCGCCGCATCGAGCGAGAACGGGTCGGTCGATGCCGACGGGCTGGGCGGTCCGGCGCAGCTGATCTCGGAGAACGGCTCGGTGCGCGCAACCGGCTTGCGATCGAGCGCCGTCGTGGCCCGCAGCGAGAACGGGAGCGTGTCGCTCACCCACACCGAGGCGCCCCGAACCGTCGCCGCCACCAGCGAGAACGGCAGCGTCGAGGTGGCGATCCCCTCGGGCGAGGAGGCCTACGTGGTCGACATCGGATCGGGCAACGGATCCACCACGAACGGCATCCGCACCGACCCGGCCAGCGATCGCAGCATCACGGCTCGGAGCGAGAACGGCACCGTCAACGTGCGCTACCTGCGCTGATCAGCCCCGCGCCTGCTCGATGAGGTTGATTTGGTAGAGCACGAGATCGAGCGCGTCGGCCGCCGCGATGGGGGCGAAGCGCTGCGGATGCGCCGATGTGACGCAGGTGGCGACGGGGCTCAGGATGGTCCACGGCGTGGGATGGGCGAACTGCACGACCGAGTACCGATCTCCGGGCTGGTCAGCGTCGGCCACTACCCGGTGGATGCCCGGGGTGATCATCCCGTTCGTGATCACCTCGAGCATCAGCCCCGTGTTGATGATGGCGCCGCCATCGGGGGCCACGGCATCGATCCAGCGATCCTGGTCCTTGAGCTTCACCTGCAAACCACGGGCCGTGGCTCTGGGCAGCGCCGTAATCAGGTTGATGTCGGCGTGCTCGCCCGCCCACACGTGCGGAGCGTCGGGCGACGCGTCCATGGCCGGGTAGTGGATGGCACGGCTGAGGGTGGACCCGTCGATGAGCATCTTCTCGAAGTACGACTCGTGGCAGCCGATGCCGATGGCGATGATGCGCAAGATGCGGCGCTGGAGATCGGCGATGGCGTCGTGGAAGGTGTTGAGCACCGCCGAGATGCCCGGCGACGCGGCCTCGGGGAGCACCTGGTCGTGGTAGCGGTGGGCAAAGCGCGTGCGGAGCGGATGCCCGAGCGGCACGTCGCGCGCCCAGTTGAGCATCTCCTTCCAGTCCGCAACCTCTGAGGAGGCGGCGGTCTCGACCAACAGGCCGGTGTAGCCGGTCTGCCCGTGGGTACCAGGAGCCACGAAACGAGCCTTCTCCTCGGCGGGGAGGGAAAAGAACTCCTCGAGTCGGGCGTACGCCTCATCGATCAGGTCGTCGCTCACGTCGTGGCGGACGTACACGAAGCCGGTCTGCAGGGACCGCATCAGTCCTTCGACGACCCCCCTTTGAGCATCGGCTCCACCGGACTCGAACGCGAGGAGGTCGACTTCGAGGATCTCGTCAGCCATGGCGTTCACGGTAGCGGGGGTCGTCCGGTACGGTCGCCGCCCTATGGCCATCGTGCTCGGGCTCTTGGTGGCCATCACCTACGGCGCCGGCGACTTCCTCGGCGGACTGGCCGCCAAACGGTCCGCCACCATGGCCGTAGTGATCGGCTCCTTCGGAGTTGCGGCCGTGCTCCTCGGGGTGGTCACCGTGGGGTGGATGGCGATCGGCGACCCGCCGACGCCCACGACGAACGACCTCTGGCTGGGGGTCGGCACCGGGCTCATCGCACCGTTCGGCATCGGGCTGCTCTATCAGGGTCTGGCCACCGGCCGCATGAGCGTCGTTGCGCCCATCACCGCTGTCGTTGCCGCGTCGGTCCCGCTGGCCTGGGGCCTGTTCGAGGGCGAACGTCCCTCCTCTGGGGCGCTCGTCGGGGTGGCGATGGCGTTGGTGGCGGTCATCTTGATCTCGGGTGCTCCCACCCCTGAGGCGCATCGCGCCGATACCGCCGCTCTGCCGCTCGCCGCCGTGGTGGGCCCCGCCATGGGTTCGGGCCTGGCCTTCGGGGTGATCTTCGTGTTGCTCGGTTCCACGTCGGCCGACGCCGGCCTGTGGCCCTTGGTGGTGGCGCGACCGCTCGCCGTCGCCTTGACGGTGCTGGCCGCCGCCATCCTCGCCCGTCGAGCCCATCGAGCGCTCGGACCATCGATCGTTCCCAGCCGGTCGGCGTGGCCCTACGTGGTGGGGGCGGGTGTGCTCGACATCACCGCCAACGCCTTCTATTTGGCGGGCACCAACGCTGGCCTGCTGTCGATCGTGGCCGTGCTGTCGTCGCTCTATCCCGCAGCCACCGTGCTGCTGGCTCGGATCTTCCTCGACGAACGGCTGCACCGGCTGCAGATCGCGGGGCTCGCCCTTGCTGCGCTCGGCGCGGCCGCGATGGCCGCCGCCTGAGCCACCACGCTCGGTCAGGTTGGGATGGTCCAGCGGCGCAAACACGCACGGCAGCGCAGCGTGGTGGACGGCTCGATCAGATCGACAACCAAGATGTCGCCCTCGCCACCGCACTGGGGGCAGCTGAGATCAGTGGTGGTGCCGAGGGTGGCCGTTGTTCGCACGACGGTGCCCGTGAGCAGGCCCGTTCCGGCCGCCAGGCCTTCCGCCTGGGCAAGATCGGCATCGGGACGAAGGGCGTCGCGCCACCGTGAGGTCTTCCAGAAGCGGCTTCGTTCACCCATGACGAAGCCGAGACTACGCCGAGGTGCCATTTTTCGTTACGGGCCATCCGACCCAAATCACCGGTTGCGATGGTCAGCCCGTGAAGCGACGGCGGTACTCCGCCGACGAGAAGAACTGGGCGATCAAGCGCTGGACCTGGGTGCCCTCGCGAACCTTGCGCACCCAGTACGACCAACCGCTGGCATCGGGCGTACGCCGCAGGAGGCCCGCGTAGGTCATCAGCACCTCGACCTGGGGTTGCCAGCGCGCCTCCACGTCCTTGCGCACCACCAGTTCCACCACCAGGCCGGGCCGACTGATGGCGCCCGACGACAACCGGCCGAGGACGCTCGAGCGTTCGGTCGCCGTGGGGTTCCGGCCCAGGGCATCGGCGAACAGCGCGGAAACGAACGCCGCATCGCTCAAGGCGCCGTATCGGCTGGCGAACGCAGGTTTGGCGCACACCGATGGCGCCACCGATGCCAGCGATGCACCCGCCTTGACCTGGGCAGCCCACCCCATGAGGTCGTCGAAGGCCGGTAGGCCGCCGAGCGCAAGAAGCGCCAGGCGCGCCACGGGTGCCACCGATCGACCGAACTCTGCGCTGTGCAGGAAGGCATCGATCACGCCGACGACGCTGCGCCGCCCGCCGACCAGTTGCTTGGTCCAGTAGGTCACGCCACCGGCGTCACCGACTCGTCCGTAGAAGTCGAGATACTGCTGGCGCACCAGGTCGCTGGGGGTGGCGAAGGGCTGCCATGGCCCTGTCGTGGTGGGCGGAGGCGGGGGCGTCGCGCCGGGACCGGCACGGAACAGCGCAAGGTCGGGGTAGGTCCCGCCGAGTACGCCCGATGCGTCGCCGCCCAGCCAACCGCTCAGTACCGAGGCGTACACGCTGCGGTAGTCGACCGCCACCCGGGCGTTTCCTCGGTTGTCGAGCTGGTCGAGCCGTGGCGCCTCGCCGTAGAAGCCGCCCTTCACGTTCTCTCCGATGACGAAGAGCACCGACGAGGTGCCGTGGTCCGTGCCCGCAGACCCGTTCGCCTCAACCCGCCGGCCGAACTCGGAGAACGAAACCAGCGACACTCGCCGGGTCCAGGTCGATGCCAATGCGGCGTAGAAGGCCGCGACCCCCGCATCGAGGTCGGCCAGGAGTTCCTGGTGCTGCCGCAGCTGACCTTCGTGGGTGTCGAAGCTCCCGAGCGACACGTTGAATACCCGGATACCCAAGTTGGCGTTGATGAGCCGAGCGACGAGGGTGAGCTGCGACGCCAGCGATTCGTCTTCGAACGCGGGCCGGAACGACGGCTGGAGGTCAGCCGCCAGCCGCGTGGAAATGGCTCCCGCGGCAGCCAACCGATCGGCCCACACTCCCTTTCCCGTAGGACCGGACCCGTAGGCGATGACGGCGTCGCACACCGAGGCCTTCCATGGCTCGGACCGGTCTGACCCGAAGAGCTCGCCGCCCAGGTCGAGCGCAGTGACGACCGACGCCTGCCCCACGAGGTGCAGGGGCACCGAGGAACCGAGGGTCACGGCGCGCAACCCCTCGGCCGAGTCCGTTACGCCGTCGAGCCAGCGACCGAGCCAGCCGGTCGTGCGTGCGGGGCCTGCCGTCCCCGCCATCCAGCTCGCCGTCGAGGAGAAGTGGCTGAGGTCGGTGACGGTGCTCTGGCCCACGCCCTCGATGATCGCCACCTTGCCGGCATCGAAGCGGGCCTTCAGCTTGGGCAGCGCGGGATGCAGGCCGAACGAGGAGGTCAACGGCAGCGGGCTGGTGATGGCCAGCCGCCCCCGGCGAGCGCGATAGGTCGCGTTGCCGATCGGGACCACGGTGTTGAGGCCGTCATTGCCGCCCCCGAAGTGCAAGATCACCACGATGCCCTCGGTGGCGGCGACCGGTGTCGCGGCTGCCGCCAGCGGGTCGAACCACGAGGGTGCGCCGGCGATGGTCCCGGTGGCCAGCGCCCCCTGCAGGAAGCGCCGGCGCGAAACCTGGCCCGCAATCCCCGCCGCCGGAACCGACAGCAGTTTCATGATGTCTTCGTGCTCGAGTTCGGTCATGGTCGTTCCTCAGGCCAACTGCACGTCGGGGGTGAGCATGGTGAGGGCGACGAGGTTCGGCGCAATGGTCCAGGACCGTCTGGCTTGCTGTTCCCTTGCCACGTACTCCTCCAACCGCTGCCGGCTCAGAGGGGAGGGAGCATCCACTCCGAAGCGGTCGAGGGCCGTCTGGGCGGCGGCGGCAGGGGTCATGCGATCGGTCCCGGCGAACACGCCAGCCTCGTTGGCCTTCCAGCGGACGTAGTCCGCGAACGCCGCCTTGGCCCACTGAGCCGAGGTGGAGATCCATGCCTGGTTCTGCTTCCAGCCCGACACGTTGGGCGGCGTGTAGAGGGTCTGGCCCAACCGGTCCATCCACCACTCAGGATGCAAGGTTGCCGCAGGGAGGCCCGTGGCCCGCATGGTGGCCACCTGCCACTCGATCGGGCTTCGCACCAGCGCAGTGCGCGCGGCCGCCACGCGGAACTCCGGGCGGAGGAAGATCGAGCGGAGCAGCACCTTGACGTTCATGTTTCCAGCGATGAAATTCGCGGCCAGGGCATCGACGAGTGAGGCCGGGGGGTTGGGCGCTGCGAAGAACGACCAGATCTTCGCGGCCAGAAACCGGGCGCACGTGGCCTGGCGGCTGCCCCGCACGATCTCGGTGATGGTGGCGGGCCCATCCCAGTTCTTGGTGATGCCGAAGATGGTCTTCTGTCCGTTATCGTGATCCGCGGCCCGAAAGGCGTAGCGCTCGGCCTCGTCGTCGAAGTTGTGGCCGGTCCACGCCCGGGCCATCCCCACGACATCGGCCTCGGTGAAGGCCCCGTTGCCGAGAGTGAAGAGCTCCATGAGCTCGCGAGCGAAGTTCTCGTTCGGGCTGGCGCCCACGTTGCTGGCGTTGTCGAGGTAGACGAGCATCGCCGGATCGATCGCCATCGCCTGCATCAATGAGTGCACATCACCGAGGCCCAGTGCTCGATAGGTCTTGATCTGGCGCACCACGAGGCGGGGGTAGGCCGCATCGGTCGACGACGCCAGGTTGCTGTGCCAGAACAACGCCATCTTCTCGACGATGGGGGTTGGCGACGTGGCCATCCGGTCCATCCAGTGGTGCACCCCGGCGACCCACGGCGGGTACCAAGGGTTCTCGAGATCGTCGACCGCGGCAGGGGTGATGTCGGCGGGATTGGCCGAGATGTCGAGCACCCCGTCCACCACCGCCGCCCACGAGGGCCGGGTCATCAAGGCGTCGATCTCTGCGGCGCGCCCGCCGAAGCCAGCGCGTCGCAAGAGGTGCGCGACATCGGCTCTGGTGAAGTCAGCCACTACCCCTCTACGACCGAATCGGCCCGCGCCTTGAGAACGAGATAGCGGTTCAGGCCATTCAGGTCAGCGGCGAGGGTCACGCCGCGCCACCAGGCCGTGCTTGGCCGTGATCTTGTGGCCGGTGAGCGTGCGATCGTCGTGACGCATCCGCCAGCTGAGCAGGCGCGACCGGGCATCGGCGATGCACCCCAGCTTCGACGAATCATGCGACACGTCGACCAGCTGATCGGGATCGTCGGACAGGTCGAAGTACAAGGAGTCGCCATTGCCGAAGTGCACATACTTGTGGTCGGCGGCGCGCACCACGTCGAGCGCACACTGCTCCATCGTCAGCCCCAACATGTCCTCGGCCAGGTGGTCGACGGGGTCGCGGAAGTCCCACTGCCAGTGCGCCTCGGTGCGCCAATCGTCGGGGGCGCCCGGTCCGTGCAGGAAGGGCTGGAGCGCCCGACCGTCGGCGGCGATCGGGGTCTCGGCGCTGAGCCACTCGCAGATGGTGGGGAGCACGTCGACCGACTCGGTGAAGTGGTCGACCACGGTGCCCCGAGTGGCATCAGCTTCGGGCCGCGGGTCAACCACGATCATCGGCACGTGGTAGCTCTCGTCCCACCAACCCAGCTTCTCGATGAGCCAATGGTCGCCGAGCTGGTCGCCGTGATCGGCGGTCAAAACGATGAGCGTGTCGTCGATCTGACCAAGCTGGTCGAGGCGCCCGAGCAACCGAGCCAGCTGGTCGTCGACCTCGGTCATGTTCCCCCAGTAGGTGGCCCGCAACTGCCGGAGCTCTCGCTCGTCGCTGGGGCACCCTGTGATGTGGGCGGCAGCCAGGTGCAGGGGGTGCATCGCCAGTTCGCCATCGCGGTCCGCACGGCGACGCAGGGGTGGCCCGTCATCGGGGTCGTAGCGATCGTGGTAGCCCTCGGGCGCCCGGTACGGCGGGTGGGGGCGGATGTAGGACACGTGGGCGAACCACGGCGACGCGTCGGGCCGACGCTCGAGCCATTCGATGACCCGCTCGGTGAGGAACGCAGTCTCGGTGTGCTCTGCGGGGAAACGCGAGGGCGCCCAGGTCTCGCCGTGATCGGAAGCTCCGGGGTACCCGGGCACCGGAGCAAACAACTCCTCCCAGTCCGACGGCACCGCGTGACCGTGGCCCTCGAGCCACCGCATCCACGGCTCCATGTTCCGCCAGGTGAGCACCGTCGCCGGGGTAAAGCCCGGGAGTACCCCCTCGTAATCGAACAGGCGTGGATCGTCGGGATCAGTGACGATGCGCGGGTCGACGCTGGTGTCGGTGTAGCCGAACAGCGTGGGGTCGTACCCAGCCCGTCGGGCAATGCGCGCCACATTGTCGAACCCGTCGTCGAGCGGCGTGCCGTTGTTCACCACGCGGTGGTTCATGAGGTATCGGCCCGTGTGCAGGGAAGCTCGGCTCGGGCCGCAGGGGGCGGTGACCGACCAGTGGTTGGCGAAGCGAACCCCTCGGGCCGCCAGACCGTCGAGCGTGGGCGTCTGCACCACCGGGTGGCCGGCGACCCCGAGGCAGTCGCCACGCCACTGATCCACCGTGATGTAGAGCACGTTCGCCGCGGTCATGGCACGGCCAGCTCGAACCACGCCCGCTTTCCGCCCTTGGGTACCGGATCGACCCCGAAGGCTTGCGCACCGGCACCCAGGCTCACCAGGGCCGCTTCGGTCCAGCGGCGAGCAAGCGCCACGCTCGCCGGCGTCGGGGATAGCACGATCGGATGCGACATCGGCGCCGACCGTACCCTGCGCGCACGGTTCAGAACCGTCTCCTCGCCAGACCGAGCAGGGGTAGCAGCACCGCAACGGCGATACCGTGCGCGGGTGGGTGTCGACGGATGGGTGCGCGTGATCGTGACGGTGCCCAGCGGCGAGGCCGAGCTCGCCGCTGATCTGCTCTGGATGCGTGGCGCAGCGGCCATCGAGGAGCAGCCAGCTGCCGACGGCACCCGCCTGCTCGCCGGCTTCGAAGCAGCTGCCACCGGCGAGCAAGGACGTGGTGCGCTCGACCAAGCGGGCTGGCCCGACGCCGAGGTCCACGCCGTGATCGATGACGGCGGCGATGCCTGGCGAGCTTTCGCACAGCCTGAGCGAGCAGGCAGCTGGTGGGTAGTGCCGCCGTGGGTCGATGCGTCCGTGCAGCTCGACGACCCCCGCCTCATCTGGATCGACCCGGGGCGCAGCTTCGGGTCCGGCTCCCACGCCACGACTCGGCTGGTGCTCGAACACCTCGACCGCCTGCCGATCGCCAACCGTCGCGTGCTCGACGTGGGGTGCGGCAGCGGCGTGCTGTCCATCGCCGCCGCTCGACTCGGCGCCCAACACGTACGGGCGATCGATGTGGACCCCGAGGCCATCGCCGCCACCGCCGCCAATGCCGCCGGCAACGGCGTCGACGCGGTGGTGTCGCCCTCGACGACGCCATTGGACGTGGTGGTTGGAAACGGTGAACGGTTCGACGTGGTGATGGCCAACGTGCTGGCGCCCGTCATCATCGAGCTGGCGCGGGAGCTCGTGGGGGCGTTGGCTCCTGGCGGCACCCTGGTGGTGTCGGGGCTGCTGGCGGAGCGGTGGGCGGCCACAGCGGCCTCACTGGCACCCCTGCAGGTGGTGCATGTGCGAGAGCAAGACGGGTGGGCGGCTCTGGAGCTCCGGTAGGTTCGGGCGATGGCCATCGCCCCCACCGACGAGCTCACGTTCGATGAGGACGATCTCAGCCCGCTCGTGGAGCTGCTCACGGACCTCGCTCCCGGGGGGTGGGTCAACCTGATCCCCGAGGTCGAGCCCGGGCACGAGCCGCCGCCCCGCAACCCGGTGGTCTCGGTGTTTTCTGCGCGGGGCGACCTGATCCCCCTCGCCACCTGGTCTGCGCCCGAGGTGGCCGGCCGCCGCACCACCATCGGCATCACCCACGGCTCCGGTCCCCGGGCCCTGCCGCGGCTGAGCGAGCGGGGCCTCGACCTACCCGATGGCTGGCTGAAGGTCGCCGACCACCCGCGTCGCGGCCTCGTCGTAACCCGACCCGCCACCTCCGACCTGGCCGACGGTGCCTGGTGGCTGCTGGCGGTGGGCCACGCCCTCAGCGTGGTGCCGTTGACGGGCAGCTGGCTGGCCCGGCGCTACGCCCCCTGAGCGGCGGCTACCGCGGCATCGAACTGCTCGGTGGAGAGCTCGCCAGACATCCGCTGGACCACCTTGCCGTCGGCGTCGACCACCACGAAGAACGGGAACCCCGACAACCCGTAGGTGCTGGCGATGCTGTTGGCCTCATCGTCGGCCACGACGGGGGCAGACCATTCCTCGGCCTCGAGCCAGTCCTGCGGCGGGTAGTTCTCGGCTCCCGGCTTCACCGATGTCGAGACGGTGAGCAGTTCCACGCCGTCGGGCAAGGGGTTGCTGTCGAGGTGCTCCTTGATGCGAGGAATCTCGCGCTGGCAGTGGGGGCACCAGTGCGCCACGAACAGCATCACCTTGGCAGTTCCATCGGGGCCGATGGTGAGGTCATCGCCGGAGAAGGTGGTACCGGTGACAGTGGGGATCGTGCTGCCGACCGCCGGATCCTCGGACGAGTCGTCGTAGGGAGGCAGCGCCCCCGTCCCGCCCACGGATGCCGACGTGTCGACGGTGCCGACCTGACCGGTCGCGTCATCGTCGCTGCCCCCTCGGGCCACGGCGACGGCAATCACGCCGAGCACGATCACGACGACGAGGGCGCCGATCCAGAGAGCAGAACCGTTGCCGGTCTTCTGGGGGTTGGTCATCGGGACTCCTGGGAGGTGGTCGGCCGGGCGATGGCGAGCAACACCAAGATAAGGGCGAAGCCAGACAACGCCATGGCAGGGATCGTGAGGTAGCCGAACTCCTCGACCCACTTGATGGAGCAGGGGTTCTGCGGGTCGCAGGATCCGGATTCGAGCGTTGGATAGCGCTCGATGAGCAGGTGCCACACCGAGATCGCCACACCGATGCCGGCCAAGATGCCGCCGGTCAGACGAGCACCTCCGTCGCGGCGCAGCGCAGCGACGCCGAGGACCACGACGAGCGGGTACATGGCGATGCGCTGGAACCAGCACAGCCGACACGGTGGGAACCCGGCGACCTCGGAGAGGTAGAGGCTCCCGAGCGTGGCGACCAGCGCCACGGCGGCGGCAAGGGCGAGGGCCTGGGGCGCAACCTGCGCAACGACGGCCGCTTTGGCGCGAGCGATGGCCGGCGACACCCGTGCACCCACCGCCAACACGAGCGCGACCACCACGAGCGCTTGGGCCAGGGTGGCGAGCAGGGCAAAGAAGAGGGTGACGGTATCGGTATCCATGCCTGCGTCTCGATCGAGGGGCTCTGCCGGGCGGCGACGTTACCGGCCTGGCACCAGACTGGCCGGGTGGACGACCTTCCGGTGATCGACATCTCCCACCTGGCCGCTGCCGCGCCCGAGATCGATCGAGCCTGCCGCGACCGAGGGTTCTTCCTCGTGACGGGCCACGGCGCCGACCTGGGGGCGCTCGCCGACCTCGACCGTGCTGCTCGCCAGTTCTTCGCCCTCCCCGCGGCCGAGAAGGCCGCTATCGCCATGGCCCATGGCGGGCGGGCGTGGCGAGGGTGGTTCCCCGAGGGAGGGGAGCTCACCGCGGGCCGCCCCGACCACAAGGAGGGCCTCTACTTCGGCCAGGAACTGGCGCCGACGGATCCACGAGTGGTTGCCGGGCGCCCCCTGCACGGTCCGAACCTGTTCCCGGCGGAACCGGCCTCGCTGCGTAGCTCCGTGCTGCGTTGGATCGACGAGATGACGGCCGTGGGCCATCGGGTGGCGAGCGGCGTGGCCTTGGGCCTCGGGCTCCGAGCTGACTGGTTCGCCCAGCACCTGACGACGGATCCGACCACCTTGTTCCGCATCTTCCGGTATCCGCCCCGCCCGCCCGAAGAAGACGGCTGGGGTGTGGCCGAGCACACCGACTACGGCCTCCTCACCCTCTTGGCCCACGACGCAACGCCCGGCCTGCAGGTGCGAGCCACCAACGGGGGTTGGCTCGATGTGCCTGCCGTCGATGGCGCGCTCATCGTGAACCTCGGCGACATGCTCGAACGCATGACCGGTGGCGCCTACCGGTCCACCCCGCACCGGGTTCGCCACGCGTCTGGCGGGACCTCGGACCGATTGTCGTTCCCGTTCTTCTTCGACCCGGCGTGGGATGCGGAGATCCTGCCAATACCGCACATGACCGACCGCCCGCCCACCGGCCCAGGGGACCGTTGGGACGGGCGATCGGTTCACGAGTGGACGGGCACCTACGGCGACTACCTCATCGCCAAGGTGGCCCAGGTCTTTCCCGGCCTCGCTGCGGAGCTCTGAGGTCCGTTACGGCGCCGGAGGCGGGAGGAACGTGACCCGACCCTCTCCCGTGGTGGCGGCGTAGCGCACGTCGCTGGCCGGGATGGTGGGCCGGCCAGATACTCCGACCGGGAAGGAGGCGAGGTAGTCGATCCAGGCCTGCTCGTAGGTGAGCACCACCCCGCTGCTGCCGAACAGCTGCGTCCGGTCCGTGTTGTCGCGCAGCGTCACGAAGGCGTCGCCACCGGTGAGGGTGAAGGTGTTCGACACGATGCTCACGTCGGGCGCACCCACGACGAGGGCCCCGGCCTCGACGATCTTGGTGCCGTCGGCCAACGTGATGCCGACGATGCGGGCACCGGGCTTGGTCGGATCGACCGTCTGGTTCGGGGCCACCCCCACCAGCGCTTGCGCTTGCTGGCTGGTGTCGACGGTGACCCGGAAGCCACCGATCTGCAGGAACTTGCCATTGGCCGTGGGAAGCGACGACACCGACCATTCCATGATCTGCTTCAGCTCCGCCGGGCTGATCCCCTTCGTCACCGACATGGTGTTGAAGAAGGCCAGCACGTCACCGGTGTTGCGCCTCGAGATCGACCCCGGCGCCGTGCCGGTCGTCGGCAGCACGTTGCCGGCGTTCTGGCGAATGCCGCCACCGTTCTGGATGGCAACCACCGGGTTGGTCGAGCTCCGAGGATCGAGGCCGGCCGCTCCGGCATAGGCGTCGTAGGCGGCGAGGTAGCTGTCGGTCACCGAGTTGCCCGTGTTGCTCTCCCGCGTGCGCTGGCCGGGGTTCGACGTGTCGAAGAGGACTTCGGTGTCGATGAACGGCTGCGAGAGCGCCGCGATGCAGGCTTGGACGGGGGCAACCACCTGAGAGTCGATCCGGGCGTCAGGCACGACCGCATCGGTCAGCCCAAGCGTCGTGGCGGCGGCGCTCGTGGGGATCACCCGGACCGGGCCGCTTTCGGCCACGTCGATCGCCGTGATCTCACCCCCGTCATCGAAGGTGGCATCGAGGCGACCGAGGTACTTGTAGTTGCCTGCCGTGGTGACCACGTAGGTGGTCTCGCCCTCGACATCGGTCACGGGCAGCGGGTAGTCGCCCTTGATCGGCTGCGTTTCTCCGGGGAGCAGCTGGCCGACGCCGTTGGCGAGGAGGTCATCGCCACCACCGGCGACCGCGATGTCCACATCGCGCAGCAGGCCAACGAGCTCGACGTCGTTCGACACCGCCTGGAGGTGGCTGACGAGGATCACCTTGGTCACCCCGTAGCTGGCGTTCAGGTCGTCGATCTGCGACTGGAGCAGCGACGCCGTGGTGGGGATGTCGCTGGTGGTCAGGGCCACGTTGCGAGGCGACGAGATACTCGGCAGCGATGGCGTGGTCGCGCTGACGATGCCGAAGCGAGCGCCGGTGACCCGATCGGTGAGGATCGCGCTCTTGGCGACGACCTTGCCCGACTCGGCCGCACCCACGATGACCCCTTGCGATTCGACTAGATCATCGAACCCGGCCTCTCCCGAGAAGTCCAGGTTGCCGGACAGGAACGGCTCCGACGCCACACCGTTGACGGCGCTCTCACGGACGAACCGCTCGAGGAAGTCGGGCGAGTAGTCGAACTCGTGGTTGCCGAAGATGTGCGCGTCGTAGCCCATCAGCCGTTGGGCTACGGCGTCGTAGATCGGCGTGGTGTCGGGGTTGGGCGGCAGGCTGCACTTGAGGGCGGTGCTGGCCAGGAAGGCGTCGCCGGCGTACACGTTGAGGACGCTGTTGCCAGCCGCTCGAGCCTGGTTGCGCTCGCGGGCGACCACCGAGGAGTAGGCAGAGACGCCCGACACCGGCAACTGGGTACCCGACGCGTTGTACGTGAGCGGGGTGATGGTGGACTCCCCATCGTTGTTGTGGAGCAGGGTCAACGTGGCCGCTCCGTCAGGGTCTGATGCCTCGTAGATGGTCACCGTGCCCGAGATCTCGTTGCTCACCAGGAACATGGCCTTGCCCGATGGGCTGCGGTCGGCGGAGACGAATTCCACGTGCTCGGGGCCCCTGTCCTGTGGCGGGTCGGTGAACTGCACGAAGGTGGGCGCCTTCGGATCGGTGACGTCGTAGATCATGACGCCGCCGGTCCGCTCCAGGCCGATGAACGCGTAGTCGCGCCCGTCGACCTTGCCCACGGCGATTGCTTCGGGCTCGGGGCCCTTGTTGTCGCTGCGGGAGTCGAAGCCCGCTGGGCCACCATCGGAGTTGAAGGTAGAGGGATCGATCAGTGACGTGAGCTGCTCGAACTGCGAACCGCTATCCCAGATTCGGGCGCCGTTGCGGGCGTCGCGGATCGAGAACGACCGAGCACCGGGTACGAAGATCTGCTCGTACTCTGCGTCGCTATCGAGGTTGCCGCTCGCCTTGGTGGCCGTCAGCCGCCCGAGCTTGGAGACCGTCTTCAGGTCAGCGCCGTTCGGGAAAGCGGTTGCATCGAGGGCGTAGCCGCTCGCTCCGACCCGGCTCTCCTCGTCGTACCCGGAGGTCGAGCGGGTGTCACCTTCGTTGGCGGTGAGGTAGTAGCGCCCGCCAGCCAGGTCGGCCACGGCGATGGCGTCGGGCTGGAACATGCCCCGAACGGGCCAGGCGCCGATGGCGACCTTGCCGTCGCGGTCGCTCGGGTCGAGCCCGTTGCCGGCCACCATGTGGTCCTTGGTGCCCAGCGCCTCGATGCGGATGACCGCAGCGGTGCGGAGGTCGATCACGGCGACGGCGTTGTTCTCCTGCAACGTGACGTGGGCCCGGCGGCTGTCGGTGGCCACGCCGACGTACTCGGGCTCGAGGTTGGTGCTGGGCTTGGCGTTGGGGCCGTAGATGCGCACCTTGGGCGAAAGGTCGCTGGCCCGGCTGCCGCCTGGATCGAAAGCGGTGAAGTCCACCGTGCGGACGAACTGGTTGGATCCAACCGATCCCGACGAAGTGGCGCGGCCTGGCTCGATGAACGGTGCTGCCGTGATGATCGTGACCGAACCCTTGGGGTCGACGGTCCAGTCGTCGCTGGGCTCTCCTTCGTTGGCGACCACCACGTACGTGCCGTCAGGCGTGAAGGTCACCATGTCGGGGAGGGCTCCGACGCGCACGCTGCTCAGCAGTGCGCCGTCGCGATCGAGGAACACCACAGTGCCGGGGTCCGTCTTGGGCTCCGCCTGCAAGGCAACCACGACCACTTCACCCCGAGCATCGACGCTGTTGACCAGTGCCCCGTAGCGGTCGAGATCGACGCGATCGATCAGCGTCGGGGTGGTCGGGTCGCTGACGTCGAGGATGTCGAGCGCGTTCGCCGTTGCGTTGACCACGTAGGCCCGATCGTCCTCGTAGGCGACGATCTCTGCGGATGCCGAGCCCAGGCCGGTGTCGTACCGACCGACCGGCGAGAAAACCACCGCCGGGGCGCTCGGCAGTTCTGCTGGCGCGACGGGTGCGGTGACGTCGCAGGCCGTGAGCAGCGCGGCAACAAAGACAGCGGCAACGAGGATCGCTCGACGCATGGTGGTTCCTTCAGTTGGAGCAGGTAGGTCGCCATGATCGTGACCACCGCGACTTGCGGGGGATTGGCCGCCGCTTCGCGCCCGGATGAACGCTGAGGAAAGACTTCCGGCCTCGGCGGCGCGTCCTTAGTCCTGCAGTCGGGCCTTGGCGTCCTTCTTGGCCTGGGTGAGCTGCACCCGTTGCGGATGGTCCTTGTAGAAGGGGTCGATCGGGAAGCAGCCCGACACCAGGCCGGAGCGCGGGGCGGTGGTGCAATCGCTGAACGTGCGACAGAGCAGCCGGCTCTGGAGGGGCCGGCCGGCGAGCACGTCGGCGGCGAGGTCGGGGTACGACAAGATCATGCGACCGAGGCCGACGGACGACGCACCGCCGGCCGCCACCACGGCTTGACCCACGTTGGGCAACCACTCCTGGAGGTAGGAGTAGCCGCCACCCACAAAGGTGATCGCGGGGTGGCGGCGAGCGAGCTCGGCGGTCACGGCCACCTGGCGAGCAACGCCGACGAGCGGATCCTCGGGAGGCTGGTAGCCGTCTGATGGCGGGAAGTACGCCGGCCGCTGGATGTGGGGGTTGTAGTACGGGCTACCGGCAGTGGTGCTCACCAGGCCGATGCCCAGCTCACCGAAGAGGTCGAGGAGCTCGTGGGTTTCTGTGAGATCGATGCCGCTGCCGGTGCCATCGCCCCCGAACGCGTAGGCGTAGCCGCCGGTCGTCGCCTCCGGCTCCCCCACGCCTCCGGCACCGGCGCGGAACGCGACGAGGTCGAACGCAGACAGCCGCACGGCAACGGCCAGGCCCGGCGCACGACGGCCGATGCCTTCGACGACGGTCCGCAGGAACTGCGTGCGTCCGGCCAGGTCACCGCCGTAGCGGCCGGGGCGGGTGCGGGCGCTCAGCAGCTCGTGGAGGAAGTAGCCGTGGCAGTGCTTGACGTCGACGAAATGGAATCCGGCCTGCTGGGCCAAGACCGCGGCATCGACGTAGTGCTCGGCGAGCTCGTCGAGCTCGTCATCGGTGAAGACGGTGGCCGCGCTCGCCCCAACCCGACCATCGAGGATGGGGTGCTCGTAGGCCGTGCGCGGCTGAGCGACGTCGATCGGACGGGAGTACCGACCCGAGTGGGTCAGCTGCATGCCGACGACCTGGGCTGGGTCGAGCAGCCCACGAAGCGCGGCGATCTCCTCGACGGTGTCCTCGCCGATCACGAGCTGGTGCGGGTTGGCCCGACCGTCGGGACGCACCGCCGTGGCCTCACCCCACACCAGGCCACACCCGCTCTCGGCAAAGCGGCCCCAACGACGCCGGACGAGGTCGGTCGGACGCCCGTCGGTGGTGCCATCCCAACCCTCCATCGGCAACACCGCGAAGCGGTTGGCAACCACCAGGTCCCCGCCTCGGCCATTCGTCACGGTCATGGGCTGGGCCAACGCCCCCGCCGGATCGACATCGTGGTCGAACGGAAGGTCGACGCCCAGCTCATCGAGCCGGGCGCGCAGCTTGTCGGCGGTGTCGAGCTTCTTGACCTGTGGGTAGCGGTTGCTCACGTGAAGTCCTCGAGGCGTTCGGTGATGTCGGCGAGCACCGCTCGATCAGATCCGGGACGACGGACGGCGCCCGGAAGTCAAACGGTGTAACTGGGCTGGCTTGATCGGCTGAGCTGTGGCTCGGTCGGGAAGGACAGCGCAATCATGGAAGACATCGTAGGAACAGAGGAGACCACCGACGTGGAAGCCTTGGTTGGCCGCCGCCGGAGGTGCTGGGCGATCTGGCGAAGCGGGTGCTCGAGGCGTCGCCGGAATCAGGGGAGCTCGCGCAACGGGACCCGGCCGAAGAGGGCGTCGAAGCCGACGCGTCCGCTTTCCTCACGGCGGTTGATGCCTGAAGTCACGGTGCGGAGATCAACGCAGCGGTAGCCGCGGGGCCTTCCTCACTCCGGGAAGGTTGCCGCTGGGTTCGTCGTCATCGACGATGACGACGATGCCGAGGCCGTAGAAGAACGGGTCGATCGTGGCGTGGGTCGCGCCAGTGAAGGCGACGAGCGCCCACTCGCCGTAGAGCAACGGCACCTCGTCCTCGAGGTCGCCGTGGACGGTCACCGCCACGGTCGCCACGGTCTCACCCGGGGCGAAGGTCACGGTGCCCGCAGCCGATTCGTGGTCGACGGCGGTGGTGGCAAGACCTTTCCCTTCCAGACCGTCGACGGTCTGGTACTCGACGGTGACCGTCTCGGCCGAAGGGTTGGAGAGCGTCACGGGAACCTGCACGACCGTGGACCCGTCGTCGCCCTCGAGGACCGCCCCGATACCCGGCCGGATCGTCGGTGCTGCGTCGTCGTCGATGATGACGCCGATGCCGAGGCCGTAGAAGACCGGGTCGATGGTGGCGTTCGTGGGGTCGCTGAACCGCACCAGCGCCCATTCGCCGTACAGCAGGTCCGGCTCGTCGGTGGTGTCACCGTTCACGGTGAGCTCGACCGTCGCGGACGTGTCGCCGGGGGCGAAGGTGACCGTGCCGGCGCCTCCGTCGAAGTCGATACCCGGCGAGGCGATGCCCCGGGCGTCGTCGACGAAGGGTGTGGTCTCGACGGTCACGGTGCGGTCCGACGGCTTGGAGAGGGTTACGGGGATCGACATGGTGACCTGGCCATCGTCGCCCTCGACCACACTCGCGGTACCTGGCGTGATCACGGGAGCATCGGGATCCAACCCCGGTGGCGTGGTGAGCTCGAACGCGGACCGCTGTCGCTGCTGGTTCCACACCCGGACGAGATAGGTCGTGCCCTCGGTGGCGTTGAAGGGCCAGCGGTTCCCCACGCCGGTGGGGCACCCCCAGCCAGGTGCCCGGGGAACGAGCGAGAGGCCGCCGATCGATGTGCCCGTGTAGACGTCGACCCTGCCGGTGGTGTTCGAGCCGCACAGCCTCATGTCGGCGATGCCGGTCTCTGCAGCCGTCCAGCGGTACCAGACCGAACCGCCGAACGTGAAGGTGTCGGGCTCGCCGTCCTCGTAGGTGGCGCCGAGCAGGTCCCCGGCGACCACGCCTCCGGTCAGGAGCGCGGCGTCGACGAGGTCGTCGTTCGGTGGCGGGGTGCGCCGGTTGGAGAACGTGCACGTCACCCGGTCGTCGGCCGCCAGGGTGACGGTGGCGCGGCGACCAGCGAGGTCGGTCGTCGCCGCGCCGTCGCAGGTCAGGCCCACGAGGTCCCATCCGGCGTTCGGCGCTTGGGTGACGGTGTGGCTGCCACCGCCTACGCCGACCGTGGCGTTGGTCAGCAGGGTGTCGTTGCGGACGCCCGCCTCGTCGTCGTCGAGGACGAGCTGCTGGCAGTCCTCACCCGTGCAGATGCCGAAGGAGAAGTCGTCGGGGTCCCGGTGCTGCCAGGTGTCCTGGACGATGGTGATCGCTGCCGACGAACTGGTGAACGTGCAGGTGGCCTGCTCCTCGGCGTTCACCGTGAAGGTGACGCTGCGACCGGCGAGGTCGGCTTCGGCCCCGTCGCAGGTGATGTCGGTGAGCGAGGCCGGGGGGCTCGGGGGCTGGGTGATGGTGTAGGTGCCCGGTTCGAGGTGGGACAGGACCGTCCCGTCGGGCAGCGAAGGGTCGGCGTCGTCGTCGAGGGAGAAGTCGCGGCACGACGACGGCCCGGCACAGGTGAACGCAACGTCCTGGTTGGTTCCCACCCGATGCAGGATCGTGAGCGCAGCCCCCTGGGGGAGCGCCTGGGTGTTCAGGAGCAGGTTCGGTGACGTGCCCCTGGGGTTCGTCGTGATCCGCCCAGGGGAAGCACCTGAGAGCAGCGCGTCGCGGACCATTGCCGGGCTGGCGCCGGGCGCGCGCTCGAGGAACAGCGCTGCGGCGCCAGCGACCATCGGGGCCGAGTAGGACGTGCCCGAGAACGCTCCGCTGTTGGCGTCGCCGGTGCGGCTCGAGGACGGGAGATCGACCCCCGGCGCCAAGAGGTCAACGCAGGAGCCGAAGTTCGAGAACGACGCCTCGCCGTCGCCGATGGTCGTGGCCCCGACGGTGAGCATGGCGGCCTCGGCCCCCGGGAGGTCGCGGCACGCGTCGTAGGCCCGGTTGCGGGCCGGGTCGCCGTTGCCCGCTGCGCCGACGTGGAGGATGCCACTCGCGGTCGACGCCCGGACCGCCTGGCGCGTGCCCTCGGAGACGCTGCCTCCGAAGCTCATGTTGACCACCGATGGACCGGAGCGGTTGGCTGCCACCCAGTCGAGGGCGGCGATGACCCACGTCTCCTCGATCTGGCCCCAGCAGTCCCCCATCCGCACGGAGATGACGGTGGCGCCGGGAGCGACCCCGTAGGTGGTTCCCGCGGCGACGCCAGCGACCGAGGTGCCGTGACCGAGGCAGTCAGAGCCGGAGCCGGAGCCGTCGACGAAGTCGGGGCCGGCCACCACGCGCCCGGCCAGCTCCTGGTGCGTGGACCGGATGCCCGAGTCGAGGACGTAGATGTCGACCCCGGCGCCGGTCACGCCCGGTGCATAGGGCGCGCCGTCGAGCGGAAGGTCGGTCTGGTCGACGCGATCGAGGCCCCAAGACGTCGTCGCGAAGCGCAGCCGGTTGCTCTCTGCGACGGACGCCACGCGAGGGTCGGCGCTGAGGGCGAGCGCAGCATCCTCGTCCATCGTCGCCGCGAAGCCGTCGAGCACCTCGGTGTAGACGTTGGTGACCTCGCCGCCCACGGGCGCAGTCAGATCGGTCGGGGCCACGGTGGCGTCGGCCAGGGTGATGATGTAGGAGCCGGCGACCGGGTCCTCCGCCTGTTCGACTTCTCCCACGACCTCAGACGCTGGGTCCGGCTCGGATCCTTGGGTCGCGACTGGTGCCGCCGGCCACAGGACAGCTACGGCGAGCAGCATCGCAATGGTCGAGCGGGTGGCCCTCGACGACGTCAGTGTGCGCATGGATCCTCCGGGAGGTGGTGCTCCGACGGCTCGGGCACCCGGAAGGTAGCGAGGGGCGTGTTACACCTGCGCGTCACCTGCGCCGGCTGGGGATGATCGGCTCATGCGTCCGGCGTCCCCTGCGCGTCGGCGGTGAGGTCGTGGATCTGGCGGGCGAGGATGGCCAGGTCGCACTCCTGGGCGATCGAACCGGCCCGGTCCAGCCATCGCGTCGCCGTGTCGTCGAGCGCTCCCGTCGAGCGGAAGCGTGAGCGAGCCATCGCCACCAGCGTCGAGGCTTCGTGGTATCTCCAGCCCCAACTCTCGGTGATGGCCAGCGCCGAGCGGAGGTGGCTGTCGGCAAGATCGTGGCGGCCGAGGATCGAGGCCAACTTGCCGAGGTAGGCAGCGACCGGCCCCTGGCTGGTGGCCCCGTTGTAGGCAACCTGGGCGTGGTAGGGCAGGAGCGCCTCGTAGAGCGCCGCCGCAACCTCCTCGTCGCTGAGCTCGATGGCGGTGACCGCGTACGCCACCAGGGTGGTCAGCCCGTAGTGGTCGCTGGTGGGGACCAGACCGGCGGGAAGGTGCTCGGCGAGGAGCGATCGTGCAGCATCCGGCTGGCCCTCGACGGCGCAGGCGAGGACTCGGGCCAGCTCCAGCGCGATGATGCCTGGGCTCTGGCGAACCATGTCCTCGAGAAGGGGGAGGAGCTCGGCGTAGCGCCCAGCGAACGAGCGCAGGGCGAAGAACTGCGCGCCGTAGATCGTGATGGCGTCCTGGTCCCCGATGGCGAGGCCGAGCTCCAGGTTCTCGTCGAGGATCACTTCGGCCTCGGCGATCCTTGCTGCCATCGTCGCTTCGAAGGTGTCGAACACGCCGACGTTCCACGCCAGTCGACGCTCTTCGATCCGTCCGCTGATGGCTCGCATGCGGGCGAAGGCGGTCCTGGCCATCTCGGCGTCGGCCGACTCGACCGCGACGTACCAGCTGGCCCGGCTCGACCAGAAGCGCAGGAGCGGGTCCGAGCTCCTTCGCGCCGCCTCGTCAGCTCGTTGCGCGAGATCGAGCCGCAGGTCGAGGGTACCCAGACCCCACAAGGCGAAGATGAGCGCCGACACAAGCTTGGCGAGCAGCGTTGGGTCGTCGGCGTGATCGCAGAGCTCGATCGCCCGCAGCGCCGAACGCAGGCGATCGTCGTCACGAGGGGTGTGGATCAGCTCGAGGGCGTGCAGCGCGAGCAGCCGGGCCTGCCGGGCGGAATCGCCCTCGTCGACGACCAGCAGTGCGGTCTCCACCAGCTCCAGCTGACCGAGGTCCGGGGCCGCGACCCGCATGTAGAAGCGCTCGGAGGCGAGCACAGCATCGACGAAGGTGCCGTTCGCCCCGGATCGGAGGGCCAACTCCGCTGCCTGCGCAAGGATCGTGGCCGCTGCGTCGAGGTCTCCGGCGCGCACGTACGCCGTTCCCAACGTGACGAGCAGCGCCGCGATGTCGGGGTCGGGTCGGTCCAGATGGCGGGCGTGTCCAAGCGCGGTCTCGTACCAGCGTGCGGCCTCGACCGACGCCAGCTGGGCCATGGCCCGGTCTCCGGCCACGCTCGCCCACCCCTGTGCGGCGTCGTGGTCGCCAGCGCGGGCCCGGTGCCGGGCCAGCTGGGCCACGGTACGAAGCGGAAGGTGTTCGTCGCGACGCTCCAGCGCGTCGGCGGCGAGGCGGTGCTGGCGCTGTCGTGAGGATGCGTCGATGTCGCTATACAGGGCCCGTGCGACGAGCGCGTGCACGAACCGGAACCGATGGTGGCGGTCGGGCGACATCACCAGCAAGCCCGCACGGATGCCCGACGCGAGGGCGTCGCTCACCTCCGCGTCCGATCGGCCACTGACCACCTGCAGGACGTCCTCGTCGAACGACGATCCCAGCACCGACGCCGACCGCAGCACCTCGGGCGTGGCCCCGTCGAGCGCTCGTACCCGCGACCACACGAGGTCGGCGAGGGTGGCGGGCACCTGGACGTCATCGAGAGACCCGGTGAGCGACACCCTCCCGCCTTCGATCGAGATCTTGCCGACATCCACGAGGTGGCGCGTCAACTGCGAGGCGTAGAGCGGGTTGCCCGCCGTCTGCTCACGAATCGCGGCGACCACCTGATCGGAGATGAGGCCGTCGGATTCGACGATCTGCTGGACCAGCCCTCCGAGCTCTTCATCCGCGAACTCGGTGAGGGCGAGTCGGCGGATGCCGCTGCGATCGAGGTCAGACAGCATCGTGCGGAGCTCGTCGGACTGATCAGCAGGTCTGTCCCGATGGGTGGCGACGACGAGGATGGGCGCGGCGCCAAGCGTCGAGATGAGGTGGCGCATGAGGAGCAGCGCAGTCGGCTCGGCCCAGTGGATGTCCTCCAGCACGACGACGAGGGGACGATGCTGCGAGGCGCGAGCCAGAAGGTCCGCCACGGACTCGAACAGCTGGTGGCGCTCCGTGGCCTCGTCGGCGCTGGTGGGAGGTGGCACCCAGGTGCGATGGGCGATCCCGGGAGCGATGCGCTGCAGGTCACCGCCGCAACGTCGAGCATGGTCGGCCAGCATGTTCGTGGGTGCCGCTGCCACTAACGATGCGACGACGCTGCGGAACGGCTGCAACGGGTCCGTGACCCCGTCCCCACACCGGCCACAGAGGATGGTGGCCTCACCGCGAGCATCGAGCGACCGTGCGAACGTGCCGACGAGCGTGGTCTTGCCGATGCCGGCATCGCCGGCGATGAGCACGCCCCTGGCGGACCCACGGGCGATCACCGCGGCGAGCTCATCGTCGAGAGCGACCAGCTCTGCCACCCGTCCGATGTGGCCGGCGCCGTGATCGGAGGCGAGGTGCGGGTGGAGGGGGACGTCGAACGTACGAGCAGGGAGCGCCTCAGCCGGGACGAGGGTGGCGGTGTCCTCGGCCTGGGTGGCGGTGCGGCCATCCCACCCTGACGCAACGCGACGTTCGATCGCCACGACGTCCGCAGATGGCTCGGTGCCGGTCTCCTCGGCGAGGTAGCGCCGGTAGACCTGGTAGGCCCGCAGGGCGTCTGCCTGGCGGCCGACGCTGGCCATCGCCCGGATCTGCAGGCCACGTGCCCGGTCGCGCAGCGGGTTCGTGGCGACGTGGCCCTCGAGCAGCGCGATCGACTCGCCGCCGCGGCCCTGATCGATCTGGGCCTCGGCCAGCTCCTCCATCGCCAGGCCGTGGAGCTCATCGAGTCGGAACACCAGGGCATCGCTCCACGACTCGTGTCGGAACTCATCGAGTGCTGGCCCGGTCCACAGGTCCAGCGCCGAGCGCAGGGAACCGATCCGATCGGGGAGGTGGTCGGGGTCGAGCAGCAGCCGTTCGAACCCCTCCGCATCGGTCCGGCAGGTGACGCGGTACCCGAGCGCATCGGTTGCGATCGCATCGGCCCCGATGCGTCCTCGGAGCCGCGACACCGTCGTGCGGAGGGCGCCCCCGGTCAGACCCAGGCGATCGCACAGCAGGTCAGGCCGAACGGTGGCACCCGGCTCCAAGGCCAGGGCGGCCAGCACCTGGCGTTGGGTCACGCTGGGCAGGTCGATGCTCTCCCCGCCGGCCGTGACGAACTGCACCGGACCGAGCAGGCGGACGAACGGCTCACCGTGGCTGTGACCGGGGGAGCCGGTGCTGGCGCTGCGACTGGTTGAGAGAGCGGCGCCCGGGTCGCGGTTGCTCACGTGAAGTCCTCGAGGCGTTCGATGATGTCGGCGAGCACCGCTCGGTCAGATCCGGGACGACGGACGACGCCCGGCGGCGTGCCTTCACCTTCGGCCCAGCCGCGCAGGTGGAAGGCGATGGCGGCATCATGGCGGTACCCCGGCACGGGATCGCGGAAGGTGAAGTGGCCCAGGTACTGCAAGAGGTCGTTCAGCTCGTAGAAGCGGGCATCGCCCGCCGCCCACAGGCGATCGCGGGCCGCGAAGGCCTCCGGGGCGAACGTCGACAGGCCGAGGAGGTAGTCAGACCCGTACATGACCATGTCGATGGCCAGGTCGTTGCCCGTGAGCACCAAGAAGTCGGTCCGGACCTCGTCGCGAACGGCCAGCCGATCCCATTCGAGTTGCCGGCTGAGCGACGAGTGCTTGGCCCCGATGCACGTCGAGATCTCGATGAGGCCTCGATAGGCCTCGAGCGACGGGATGCGGCCGTAGGGCACGAACATGGCGCCCAACTCGAAGCCGATGAACCGGTCGAGGCGGCTGCCGATCGCCTGGAGCGCCTGCACCCACCCGTCGTCGTCGAGTTGGTTGAGGCCCCAACTCGGGAAGATGACCGGCGTGCCGCCCCGCTGGGCAATGGCCTCGGCCGCCCGAAGGTACGCGTCGAGGTCGAAGGCCGCTGCTGGCTCGTCGGCCACGAACGCCCCGGCCACGAAGTTGCCGCCGGTGGCCGCGGCCGCCAGGTCGAGCACCTGGTCCTGTTCCTCCCGAGCGAGGAGTTGGACGTATCCGGTGTCCATGTTGACGGCCGGGGTGAGGCCGGCTGCTGCCGTCCGTTCGATGTGGGCGCGTGCCGCGTTCCAGTCGAACCCACCGTCGGCTCCACAGGGCAGAAGCACCGCCGACATGCCGGTGATGGTCCGGCGTGAGCGGATCCTGTCGGCCACGTCGGTGGCCGCGTCAGGGAGCGACATCGCCGATCCGAGCATCGCCGCGGTCCACGTAGGCCGCAGACGGGTCCGTGTAGGTCTTGAACTCGAGCACGTTGCCTGATGGGTCTCGGGATTGCAGCGAATGATGCTCGATGGGCTCACCCGAGAACCGCAGTGCACGCTCGGTTCGGTCGGGGGCTTGGCGGCGCAGATCGGCCTCGATGCGATCGAGCGCCTCGAGTTCGACCATCACGCCGAAGTGCCGGGGGTAGATGCCGTGCTGGACCTCGATGGCATCCGAACGATGGGCGACGATCTGGTGTCCGAAGAAGTCGATGATGGCAGCGTGCTCGCTGTTGCGCCCGATGGCGCAGCCGAGCCCGCGGTAGAAGCTCACGGTCTCGACGACATCTCGGCAGGGGAACGCCAAGTGGAACGGGGGTCGATCGTCCATGCCCGCCAGCATGGCACCCTCCGACACCGGCGGGGCGAGGCGCCGCGGCCTGATCAGCGGATGCGGTACGACCAGTGGTAGGTCCCCGGCCCCACCTGGTGCTGCGGCGCAACATCAGGGCCGACCGCCGCCGAACCGACGCCCCGGTGGCGGGCGTCGAGCCACACGTAGCACTCGTCGCGTTCGGCGGGCGAGGGAAGGTCCTCGAGGTGGTCGGCATCGGCCACCTCCTCGTCGGTCCAGCGCGACACGCTCACGTCGAGCCCGGCCCCGCCGCCGACTCGCGAAAGCTGGTCGATCGCCAACACCACCTCCCCGTGGGCATCGAGCAGTTCCAGCCACCTCACACCGGTGCGGTTGCCGCTCGCCTGTGGGTGGACGTAGGGCACCGTCCAGGCATCGACCGGCGTGGTCCACACCCCGAGGCGCGTCGACTCGCATCGATCGCTGTAGCCCTCGTGGGGACCCTCGCCCAACCACCGCACCGCCGCAATTCCCGGACCGGCGCTCAGTCGAACCCCGATCCGAGGAAGATCGCCCATGGTGGCGGGCACCTCGACGCGGTGGACCACATGCCGCCCGTCAGCGCCCCGATCGTCGTTGGTGAGGCCCACGAACCCGAGGGCCTCGCCTCCACTCGGTCCATCGAACGCGCCCCGCAACCCGAGGTGGGTCCAGCGGTCCGCGTGCCTCCACCCGATCGTGGGTCCGAACGTCTCGTTGTCGATGGGGGCCCGCCACACGGTGAGCACCGGGTCGAGATCGTCGAGCTCGACCGACCGACCACCACCAGAGGGGGCATTCGCTGGAGTTGACCCTTGACCGATCTCGAACTGCTGGCGGGCAACGACGTGGCCGGCGGCGGCCCACGGGAGGTCGGCCACAGTGGCAAACACGATGTCCAAGGTGGCAACGGTGCCGGGATTGGTTTGTGGTGGGGTGATGGGGGCGGTGACCACGGCTCGTGCTCCTGGCCCGAGCGGTGGCACCTCGAGTGGACCGGACGCGACCTCGACGCCATCGACCTTGACCGACCAAACCGCTGCGAGCCACGACAGGTCTACGAAATCGTGCTCGTTGTGCACCTCGATGACGCCCCGCGCCGGGTCCACGGCAGCCAACCGGACCGGCGCCAGGACGTGGGTGGCTTCGAGCAGCGACGGATGGGGCGCGCGGTCCGCGCCAACCAGGCCGTTGAGGCAGAACGGGCCGTCATGGGGGTGGTCGCCGAAGTCGCCGCCGTAGGCCAGCCGTTCGGACCCGTCGGGCATCGTCTGGATCAGCGCTTGATCGACCCAGTCCCAGATGAAGCCTCCCTGCAGACCCGGGTAGGTGCGGATTGCGTCCCAGTAGTCGATGAGCCCGCCACAGGAGTTGTTCATGGCATGGATGTACTCGCACATGATCAGCGGACGGTCGGGGCCGGGGGTGCGCGTCGCCCACGCAACCAGGTCGTCGACCGAGGGATACATCGGCGCGATGACATCAGTCTCGGGCGTAGGCCGAGCAAGTAGCTCGCCCATGTCGGGGATCACGCCGTCGGCCAGGTCCCCGAAGAGGTGCTCGCCGATGCTCCCCTCGTACTGCACCGGGCGGCTCGGATCCCACGCCCGCAACCACTCCGCAGCAGCCTGCAGGGCCGGCGATCGTCCGCTTTCGTTGCCCAGCGACCAGCAGATGACCGACGGGTGCGCCTTGTCGCGCAATGCCATGCGCATGACCCGCTCCAGGATCGGCGACGCCCACCGAGGGTCCTTGGTGAGGCTGCGCAGGTAGGCGTGGGTCTCGAGGTTCGCCTCATCGATGACGTAGAGGCCGAGCCGGTCGCAGACGTCGTAGAGGTACGAGTCGCTCGGGTAGTGCGAGGTGCGCACGGCGTTGATGTTGTGCTGCTTCATGAGCACGAGGTCGGCCTCGATCGACTCCGCCGTGACCGCCTTGCCACGTCGGGGATCATGGTCGTGGCGGTTGACGCCCTTGATGAGCACGGGCCGGCCGTTGACGAGCAGCTCATGACCCACGACCTCGACGCGCCGGAAGCCCACCGAGACAAGGGCTTCATCGACGACGGCGCCCTGATCGTCGAGCAAGGTCACCTCGAGGTCGTGCAGCACCGGGGTCTCGGCCGACCAGGGCGCAACATCGGGAATCTCGATGACCAGGCGAACCTGGCGACCGGTGAACAGCAGCCAGTTGGCGAGGACGTCATCGGGGTGCTCGAAGCGCACGTCACCCTCGGCGCCATGTCCGCCCAGCGATGCTCGAACCTTCCACCCCGCGGGGCCGGCGCCCGGCGCATCGACCCCGACGCGCACCGAGAGCCGGCCCACCCCCGATGCCAGATCGAGGTCCGCGACCGGATGCACGTCGGCGATGCGAACCTGGGGCGTGGTGAAGAGCAACGTGCTGCGGTGGATGCCGGCGTGGTGCCAGTGGTCTTGGTCCTCGAGGTAGGTCGCCTCGGACCAGCGCACCACCGTGAGAGCCAGCTCGAAGGGGCGTCCGGGCTCCACCACCGCGCTCAGGTCGAACTCGTGGGGCAACCGCGAGTCCTTGCCCATGCCGACCGGCGCACCATCGACGTGCACGTACAGCACGGTCTCGGCCGCCCCGACATGCAAGATGATCCGCCGGCCCTGCCATGCATCGGGAACGACGACGGTGCGGCGGTAGACCCCCGTGGGGTTGAGGTCAGGCACTGCGGGCGGAGGGCCGGGAATGGGCATGGCCACGTTCGTGTACTGCGGGCGGTCGAACCCCTGCATGGTCCAGCAGCCGGGCACCTCGATGGCCGCCCACTGCTCGGTCGGCCCCTGCACATCCTCGACCGAGACGGCTTCGGGGCGATCGCGCAACGCGAAGTCCCACGACCCGTCGAGCGAGAGGATCGATGACCGTTCGGTGGGGCGGGCGAGCGGCGTCGCCATCGGCAACCGGCCGAACGACACCGCCTCGGACCGGGTCCACGACCGCGGTCCGAAGTCATCGAGCGGCAAACGGTCGTGCAACGGGCGCCCCATGGCCAGAGCTTGGCACTTCGGCGCACGACGGCCGGCAGTACGGTGCGTGAATGATCTCTGCTGCTGCTCCCACCCGGCGATCAACCGGCGGACGCCTCGGGCTCGTTGCCGTGGCCATCGTGCTCAGCGTCGGGTTCGTTTCGTGTTCCGGGTCGAGTTCCGACACCACAGCGAGCACCACGACCACCACTGCGAGCAGCACGACCACCGAGGCGCTTCCCCCTACGCCGCTGCCCCCGGACCGGCCGATCGAAGTGCACGTCCCACCCGGCTACGAGAAGGGGACGCCCGCCCCGCTGCTGATCATGCTCCACGGTTTCGGCGCCTCGGGCGCCGTCCAAGACGCCTACCTCCGGCTCACCCCCGCCGTCGACGAGCGCACCATGCTCTACGTGTACCCCGACGGCACCGAGGACCAACTCGGTCGCCGATTCTGGAACGCAACCGAGGCATGCTGCGGCGGCCCCGACGCGAGCGTCGACGACTCCGCGTACCTCGCCGCGGTCATCGCCGACGTGGCCGCCGACTACGACGTAGACCCGAAGCGGATCTACGTCATGGGCCACAGCAACGGCGGCTTCATGTCGTACCGCATGGCGTGCGACCACGCCGATGTGGTGGCGGCGGTGGCCAGCCTCGAGGGCGCCACCTTCGACGACCCCGCCGATTGCGCCCCATCCGAGCCCGTTGCCGCGCTGCAGGTGCACGGGACCGCCGACGAGACCATCACGTTCGAAGGTGACGAGATCGCCGGTCGTCGCTACCCCGGGGCCGTCGAGACCGTCGAGACCTGGGCGGCATACAACGGATGTGGGGATGCACCCGACTCGCCCGCTCCGCCCAACCGCGACGTTGTCGCCGACCTTCCCCCCGCCACGATCACCCGCTACTCAGATGGCTGCGATCCCGGAGGCGCGGCGGAACTCTGGACCCAGCCCGACGGGGTGCACATCCCTCAATGGAGCGACTCGTTCATCGGGCAGGTCCTCGATTGGCTGCTGGAACACCCCAAGCCCTGACGGTGCAGCCCGGTCAGTCGGCGTCGGACACCTGCTCGCGCAGGGCGCGAAGCGTGCGACGCAGCAGGCGCGAGACATGCACCTGGCTCATGCCGACACGCTCCGCGATCTCGGACTGGCTCAGGTCCTCGAAGAACCGCAGGGCGATGATGGTCTGCTCGCGCTCGGGGAGCGACGCCAGCAGCCCCTGCAAGAGAAGCCGATCCTCGGGCTCGAGGCGATCGGCATTTCCCGACGTCCGCTTGGCGGTGGCATAGCCCGCTGCCGTCGCACCCTCGGTGGTATCGGTCGATGTGGTGCGATACGCGGCCCCAGCTTCGAGCCCGTCGAGCACGTGCTCGATGGATTCGCCCAACTCCCCGGCCAGCTCCAGCGGCGTCGGGGCCCGACCGAGCGAGACGCTCATGCGTTCCACCGCAGCGGGGATCTTCACGTGCAGGTCCTTGGCCCCACGTGGCACCTTCAGCGCCCACGTTGCGTCGCGAAAGTGCCGCCGCAGCTCGCCGGTGATGGTGGGAACGGCGAACCCGGCAAAGGGGATGCCCTTGCCAGGGTCGAACCGCTCCACGGCCTTCACCAACCCGACCATGGCCACCTGCTCGAGATCATCGAGGGGCTCTCCGCGGTTGGCGAATCGGCGGGCGCAGGCCTCGGCGAGCGATAGGTGCTCGCGGATCAAGTCGTTGCGCAGCGACCGGTCGCCCGAACGCTGGAACTCGCGGAAGCGAGCGATCAGCGGCGCGGGGTCGCCGCCGCTACGAGTGTCCTCGCTCACGACGGATTGGCGACCAGCTCGCGGTCGCCGAGCGATCGATCGAGCCAGCAGCGCACGATGGGTCCGTCCACGTCCAGTCCGTAGTCGTCGGCCACCACCGAGAGGATCTGACGCGAGAACGCGAATCGGTCGGCATCGCTGTCGTCGGTGCCCAGCGGGGTGGTGCCCACGATGCGTATGGACGAATCGATCGCCGTGACGATCTCGAACGAGATGGGGTCGCCGTTGCCCGCCTCACCCAGCGCGCCGCAGAGCTCGTCGACGCCGATGCGCAGGTCCTCGATCGCCTCGATGTCGAAGCCGACGAGGGTGGCGAGACCACCAACCGCGAGGCGGACCGAACGATGGAACCGAACGTCGGACGGGACGACGAGGGTGACAGATGCGGGAGCGTCAGCGATCATCAGCCCATCCTCGCACCTAAGACCGACCTATGGGTCGAGCAGCCCGGTCAGGCCGGTCATCGACAGGACGCGCTCGACCACCTGGCTGGCGGCGGACACGGCAACGCGCTGGCCGACGCGCTCGGCCTCGGTCACCGCAGCGGTCAAGACCCGAAGCCCCGAGGAATCGAGGAAGGTGACGCCACCAAGATCGAGCACGACCGCGCCGGCGCCGGACGACACGGCCACCGAGATCGCCTCATCGAGCCAGGGCGCCGACGCCGCGTCGACTTCGCCGACCGCGACCACGCGAACCGGAGTGGTGGCATCGTCGATCTCGACGTGGAGGTGCGCTTCGCCCGATGACATTTCCCGATCGTACAGATCAGCGCAACGGGGGCAGCGCTTGTTGCCGGCCGATCAGCGGATGCAGCGGATCGCCATCGACCTCGAGGCGGTCCAGCACGTCGGTGATGGTCCACCGATCGGGGCGCAGGTCGGGATCATCGAGCTCCTCCCAGCGAATCGGAACCGACACCGGCGCGCCCGGAGCAGGTCGGGTACTGAAGGGCGCAACCAGGGTCTGCTTGCGGGCGTTCTGGGTGAAGTCGAGCCGGGCCTTGCCGCCGCGCTCCTCGGTGCGCCACGCCCAGCTCACCAGGTCCGGCACGGTGGCGGCGATGGCGACCGAGATCTGCTCGACCCAGGCACTGGTCTGCGCGAACGTCGTCCCGTCGGCCACCGGGATCCAGATCTGGATCCCTCGCTTGCCGGTCACCTTGGGCATGGCCACCACACCGAGGTGGTCGAATGCGGTGCGATGGAGCTTCGCCAGGGTCACGAGATCGGCGAATGTGGTGGCCGATCCGGGGTCGAGGTCCACCAGCGCCCACGTGGGCCGGTGCGGGTCGCGGATCGACGAGGTCCACGGATGCAGTTCGAGCGCCGCGAGGTTGGCCATGAAGGCCAATGCCGCGGGACGATCAAGCACCGAATAGGTGGCGGTCTTGCCCGGCTTGGCATCGGGATCATCCCACCGGCCGAGCCACGCGGGGGCAGATGAGGGCACGGCTTTGTTCCAGAACCCGGGAGCATCGGCGCCATCGGGGAAGCGGTGCAGGTGTACCGGTCGGTCGGCCAGGTAGGGCAGGGCGTACGGGGCGATCCGCGCCTGGTAGCGAACGAGGTCCCGTTTGGTCACGGCCTCCCCCTCGCCGCGGGCCGCGAAGAGGACCTTGTCGAGGTTGGTGAGCGCAACCTCGTCACCGTCCAAGACCCACGTTCCGGCCCCATCCAGCTCGTCGAGGGATTCGAGTTCGTCCGCCGTGGGTGCGGTGAAGGTCGCTGGGCGCGAAGCCGGATCAGGCGGTGGGTCGACCACGAGGTAGCCACGGTACTCGTCGGCCGGTCCCTCGATCAGGGAAGGCGACGAGGTGGGCGCCATCCGCGATGATGTCGGCTCCGTTGACAGGAGATGACCGTGGAGCACTTCGCGAACAAGGTGGCCGCCATCACCGGCGCCGCATCGGGGATCGGCC
>Ga0105044_10001139_pt1 | contig 34991 bp, 26 predicted proteins | sample MAT01_FD_78092 | JGI IMG/M metagenome (GOLD analysis project Ga0105044, IMG submission 78092) | Freshwater microbial communities from Lake Fryxell liftoff mats and glacier meltwater in Antarctica - MAT-01 | ecosystem: Environmental > Aquatic > Freshwater > Ice > Liftoff microbial mat | place...
AATCCCCAGCGGTCTCAGGGGATCCGTGGCTCGAAGCGGCAGCCCCAGCAGGTCGGCCGACACTCCGCCACTGAGCCAGATCCCCGCGCTAGCCGCCAGGCACAGTGCGCCAACGCACGTGCACGAGACGAGCACCGCCCGGGAGACGCGCGAGGATCGCCGCTGGATGCTCATGACCAGTACGGGAGGATAGCCGATCGCAGTTGCGCCGACTTGACTGACAGCGGTAACCTTCGCAGCACCATGTATTCACGCGATCAGGTCAAGACCATCACCGACAAGATCTTCAACATGTCCGGGGCCGACAACATCGAGGTGAATTTTTCATCGTCGGAACGGTCGGGCACGCGCTTCGCCAACTCGTCGATCTCTGCCAACCTGGTGCAGTTCGATCAGCAGTTGACGATTACGACACACGTGGGCGCGAAGGTGGGCAGTTCCTCGACGCGCGACTTCAGCGAGACGTCGCTCAAGCTGACGTTTGACGAGGCCATGACCAACGGCAGAGGCGCCCCGGATCGCGCCGCGCCTGCTGTTCTGATAGGGGCGCAGGAGTACCTTCCGGTGGACGCGGCGCTGCCGAGCGCGAAGGCGTTTGGACCCGCCGAACGCGCCCGCATGGTGCGCACCAGCATCGACATCAGTAAGAAGATGGGAACGGTCGGCTCCGGCTTCATCCCGAAGAATCACGAGACGACGTGTGAAGCCAATACGAAGGGGCTGTTTGCGTTTTATGAAGTCGCCGACGCGAGTTTCATCCTGACGTGCCGCATGCCCGACGGATCGGGTTCGGGCTGGGCCGGCATCACCGGCATCAAGGACATCGGGATGATCAACCCGGTGGAAATTACCGAGGTGGCGTCCAAGAAGGCGCTCGACAGCCGGAAGGCCCGCGCGCTGGAGCCCGGCCGCTACACCGTGATTCTGGAGCCCCGCGCGAACGCGCGTTTCCTGTCGCTGATGACCGGCGTGTTTGGCGGTGGTGGTGGCGCCTTCATGCAGGGCAAGAAACCCGGCGACAAGATCTTCAGCGACCTGTTCACCCTCAAGAGCGACATCGGCAACCCGATCCTGCGGCAAACGACGATGCTCGGCGACAACACGCCTGCGGCGCCGGTCACCTGGCTTGAAAAGGGTGTACTGCGGAACCTGACGGGCGGCCCCAACAGCACCAGCCCCAAGGCCAACGTCAACATGAGCCTGGTGATGGAAGGGTCTGACCTGACCACGGCCGACATGATCAAGCAGACCAAGCGCGGTCTGCTCGTGACGTTCTTCTGGTACATCCGCGGCGTGGACAATGCCACCCTGCTCAATACCGGCATGACGCGTGACGGGCTGTTCCTCATCGAGAACGGCGAAATCACCATGCCCGTCCAGAACTTCCGGTGGAACATGTCGCCACTGGTCGGCTACAACAACGTGTCGCTTGTCGGCAAGCCCGTGCCCATGTCGATGGGCGAGTCGTACGACGGTGGCAACAGCGCGCTAATTCCGCCTGTGCGCATTGAAGACTTTTACATGACGTCGATTTCACCGGCCGTCTAAGGACACCATCATGGCTTTCACACGCAGAGACTTCATCAAGACCGTCGGCGCATCGGGCGTCGTCCTCGCTTCCCACGACCTGATTGGCGATTTGCTCGCGCAGACGCCTGCGGGCAATCCCCTGCAGTCAAAGTTCAAGGGCCTTGGCGACCTCGTGCTCGCACAGGCCAAACTTGCCGGGTGCACCTACGCCGACGTGCGCTTCACGCGCTCGGCGTCGATGTCAGTGAATGCCAACGGCAGCACCAACGCGGGCCGTGGCGGCGGCGATGACGTTGGCGGCCGCGGTGGCGGTGGCGGCGGCCGGGGCGGCGGGGGTGGTGGCCGGGGCGGCGGCCGCGGCGGCGGGGGGGGATTCGGCGGTCCGCAGGGATTTGCCGCCTTTGGCGGCCGTGAAGGGACGCGCGGTCCGGCGGGCTTCGGTGTGCGCGTGATTCACAGCGGCGTGTGGGGATTTGCGTCCAGCCCGATCGTGACCGAAGACGAACTGCGCCGAGTCACGAACGTGGCGATTGAAGTGGCGAAGGCCAGTGCCGTGGCGAAGACGTTTGATGTGCGGCTGGCGCCGGTGCCCGCCTACACGGCGCACTGGGTCTCACCGATGAAAAAGGACCCCACCACCGTGCCGGTGACCGAGCAGCAGCAGTTCGTTCAGCGCGTGGTGGATATCGCCATGAAGAACCCCGCAGTCACGAACGTGAACTGCAGCGTGAACATGGGGTATGAGTGGAAGTACTTCGCGTCGTCGGAAGGCTCGTACATCGAACAGGAGATTTACACTACGCAGCCGCAGTTCAGCGTGACCGCGCGCGTGGGTGACGTGACGCAGTCCCGCCAGTTTACGGCCCCGCCAAAGACCGCCGGGTGGGAAACGGCCGAAGAGTCCGAGATGATCGAAAATGCCGAACGCATCGCGGCGGAAGCGGTTGAGTTCTGCACCGCGAAGCCCATCGGTGTTGGCGTGAAGGACTTGATCCTGTCGCCCTCGCACGCGATGTTGACGCTTCATGAAATCGTGGCGCACCCCACCGAGCTCGATCGCATCATGGGGTATGAAGCCAACTACGCTGGCACAAGTTTTATCAAGGTGTCGGACCTCGGCAAGCTCAAGTACGGGTCAAAGCTGTTCAACATGACCTGTGACCGCACCATGCCTGGCGCCATGGGCACCGTCGGGTACGACGATGACGGCGTGAAGACACAGAGCTGGCCGCTGATTCGGGAAGGCATCCTGGTCGGGCTGCAGACCAACCGCGAAACCGCGCACTACATCGGTGAAAAGGAAAGCCGTGGATGTACGGGTGCCGGATCCTGGCGCGACTATCCGTTCCTGCGCATGCCCAACGTGCATATGGACTTCGATCCCAAGGGACCCACGCGCGAGGAGATCATCGCCGATACCAAGGATGGCGTGATGATCGATGGGCGCGGCAGCTATTCGATCGACCAGCAGCGCTACAACGGCCAGTTCGGCGGCAACGCGTTCTGGGAAATCAAGAACGGCAAGGTGACCCGCATGGCCACCAACGTTACCTATCAGGCCATTACCACGGACTTCTGGGCCAACCTCAACGCGGTGGGTAACGAATCCACGTGGAGGATGAACGGCACCGGCGGCGATGCGAAGGGCCAGCCGACGCAGACCAACAGCATTTCGCACGGCTCGCCGTGGATGCGCATTGGGAAGATCCTGGTAGGCGCCGCGTTCTCGTAACTTCGTCGTACCCGGGGATGCCTGGCTTTCCTGGTCGTCGTGGCCTTGGTGGCTCTGGTCGCTTTCGGGGCTTTCGTTCTTGTGGCCATGCTGATCCCCCTGAAGCGTTGAGGCCGAGAGACTAGCAGGTGAGGGCTTCCGCTCGAAAGGGGCACGTGTAGAATCTCTCGATGGTCCATCCCATCCTCGGGCTACACCACGTGACGGCCACGGTGGACGACGCCCAAAGCGATTTGAACTTCTGCCTCGACCTGCTGGGCATGCGGCTGGTGAAGAAGACGGTCAACTTCGACAATCATCACGTCTATCACTTCTACTACGGCAACGAGCGCGGCACGCCCGGCACCATCTGGACGACCTTTCCCTACAAGGGGCACGGCGTGCGTGCAGGCGTCAAAGGCGCGGGCCAGGTGGTGGCCACGTCGTTTTCCGTGCCAGCCACATCGCTCGGCTTCTGGCGCGATCGACTCACGTCGTACGGTGCAGACGTGCGCGATGTCACCACGCGTTTCGGCGAAGAGGCGGTGGCCACGGTGGACCCCTCCGGCTTGTGGTGTGAACTCATCGGCACCGGGAATGACGCTCGCACGCCGTGGACGGGAAACGGCGTGGACGCCGCGGAGGCGATTCGTGGCCTGCATAGCGTGACGATGACGGTTCGTTCGGCCGGACCGACGCTCGAACTCATGACGGGCGTGCTCGGCTACAAGGTGGTCAACCAGGAACGTACGCGCACGCGGGTTGCAGCCGGTGGCGACGCGCCCGGTCACTTCATCGATATCGTCGAAGACCCGGATGCTGCGGCTGCCTTCAATGGCATTGGGACGGTGCATCACGTGGCGATGGCCATTGCGACCGCCGACGAGCAGGCCCCCCTGCGCCAAGCACTCCTGCAGATGGGCGTGCGGGTCACGCACGCGCGCGACCGGTGTTACTTCCAGTCGATCTACTTTCGAGAGCCCGGCGGAGTGCTGTTTGAAGTGGCCACGAGGCAGCCAGGCTTTGATGTGGATGAGCCGCTCGCGTCGCTTGGGCGCGATCTGAAGTTGCCGCCATGGGAAGAGCCGTACCGGAAGCAGATTGAGCCCGGTCTGGACACGGTGGAGTACTGACGTGGGGCCTCACGACGACCAGCCCGTGGTTGAATCCGGCGCGACACTGGGGCAGGGACGCGGTGCGGTCATCATGGTTCATGGCCGCAATGCGGCTCCCAGGAACATCCTGGATCTGGCGGCCCGGTTCAATCGACCCCATCTCACGTATCTGGCGCCGGCAGCGGCCGGCGGCACCTGGTATCCGTTCAGCTTCATGGCCGACATCACGAGCAACGAGCCTGGTCTCTCTTCGGGCCTTGAGGTGCTGGCAGGGCTGGTTCAGCGTGTGGAGGCCGCCGGCATTCCCCGGTCGCGCATGATCTTGATGGGCTTCTCGCAGGGCGCGTGCCTCACGGCCGAATTTGCGATCCGCCAGGCCTCCCGCTTCGGCGGTGTGCTGATCTTCAGCGGTGGCGCGATTGGTCCGGCCGGCACCACGTGGAACCCCACGGCTCAGTTCGACGGCACACCGGTGTTCCTCGGCTGCAGCGACCATGATGCGCACGTGCCCGAGCCACGGGTGCGAGAGACTGCGGACGTGTTCCGGCGCCTCGGCGCCGACGTCACACTCCGCATCTATCCTGGCATGGGCCATCTGGTGAATGACGATGAGGTGGAGTTCGCGCAGGGTGTGATCGACGCGGTGGCTGAATAAGGCGATGCCGGAGGCACCGCCGCGCGTAGTCTTTGGCGCAGGATCGGTCGGGCGCATCGGCGCCGAACTTGATGCCATCGGCGTGAAGCGGCCGCTCGTGTGCACGACGCCCGGCCGGTCGGATGCGCTGGCCGAGGTGCGGCGTCACCTCGGTGGCCGTCTGGCTGGCGTGTGCGACAGGGCCGCGCTCCACGTGCCGATCGCATGTGTGCGTGAGGCGGTGGCTGAGGTCGATCGCCTGTCGCCCGATGCCCTGATCTCCATTGGTGGCGGGGCCGCGGTTGGCCTTGCCAAAGCCGTGGCGCGTGAGCGGCCCCTGCCGATTGTTGCCGTGCCCACCACGTATGCCGGCTCGGAGATGACCAGCATCTGGGGCATCACGAACGGTGACGAGAAGCGCACTGGGCGTGATGCCACCGTGCGGCCCCGGCTCGTCGTCTACGACCCCGAGTTGACGTTGTCGCTGCCGGCGGACGTGAGCGCGGCCAGCGGCATGAACGCGATCGCGCATGCGGTGGAAGCGATGTATGCCGCAAACGCCGGTCCCGATGCGACGGCTGCTGCGGATGAGGCGATTCGTGACCTGGCGCGCGCACTGCCGATGGTGGTGGCACGGCCAGACGATCTCGCGGGCCGTACACTGGCGCTGCGGGGTGCGCAGGCGGCAGGCCTCGCGCTGGAACGTGCCTCAATGGGCCTGCATCACAAGATCTGTCACGTACTCGGCGGCACGTTCGGCCTGCCTCACGCGGCGACGCATGCCGCGGTCCTGCCGCACGTGGTGGCGTTCAACGCGCCCGCAGCGCCTGAGGCCATGGCGCGAATCGCGTCGGCCCTTGGCGTGGAGGATGCGGCGGCAGGTCTGGCCGCGCTCAGCCGGTCACTCGGTCTGACGGCGTCGCTTCGTGACCTCGGTCTTCGTGACGCAGACCTGGACCGCGCCGCCGAACTCGTCGCCTCGTCTTCGTACGGCAACCCACGCCCGGCGACAGTGGCCGACGTCCGTACCGTGCTGAAGAACGCGTTCTAGCAGCCCCCCCATGCCCGGGTCACAGCTCGCTATGGGAAATTCACACGAGGCATGAAGGGGATCGACTGTGGATCGTGTCTGCACTCAGATGCGGGCATGCGCGGTTTCGACTGCGCGTAGCGGGTCGTACGCAGCGCGCGCTCCGTCTCAAGCGCGCAGGCCGAGGTCTACGGGCAAACGAACAACGCGCTAACCTGCATCGCCGGCGGCGCGCCGCAAGTCGAGCAGGCCCTCGAGGGTGCGTTCCGGTCCGGGTGCCCCTTCCGGTGGTTGCCACTCCACGGACGACCCGGCGGCAATCAGCAGACGCGCGACGCCGACATGGTCGGCATCACCTTGCGGGTGGCCGCGTCCTTCAACAGCCCACACCAGGGGGGTGGCAGAGAACATGTCGTCCATCGCATGCACGTCGGCGCCAGATGCGAGCAGGACGCGGACGGCCGCCACGTGGCCTGCCATCGCCGCACGGTGCAGCGGTGTCACGCGGTCTTTGTCACGTGCGTCCGGGTCGAACCCGCACGACAGCATCGTGGCCAGGACTGCGGCGTTGCCGCTTTCTGCAGGTCGATGCAGCATGCGGTGGTGCTCGGGCCGGAGCTCTGCGCGCAGGCTCGGCTCAGCCTCGAGCCTGGCGTGGGCGCCGGCCGCGTCGCCGCGCGCGCACGCGGCGATGAACTGTTCGAGTCGCGATAGCTCGTCCTTCGCACCACGCGCCACCAGCCGCAACGCGATGTCGTGGTTGCCGTACAGTGCCGCTAGGACCAGCGCCGTGTGGAATGAGGCGGACGCGATCGCGGGGTGCAGTGCCAGCAGGCGTTCGGCTCTCTGAGGCACGCTGCCGGTGGCGCAGCGAATGAACTCATCCACGGCAGCGGCGAACGAGAGCGCGCGCACCTCCACTTCGTCCTTGAGCGCCTTCCACGACACGAAGCCATGCTGACGCGCGATGAGGGACTGCGCATCATGCAGCGCGAGCTTCTCAGGATCGAGGTCACAGCTGCGGGCTGGTGCGACGCGAAGGCCGGCAGGCCCGTGAAGCGACGGAGCGCCGTGAGGTCTTTTGCACGCGCGCCTGCGTGTCAATCCACCGGTTCGGCCACCGGTTCGTCGGCCAGGAATATCTGCTCCACCGCGAGACCGAAGAGCCGGGCGATCTTGATCGCGAGCGGCAGGCTGGGATCGTATTTCCCGGTCTCAATCGAGCTGATCGTCTGCCGCGAGACGGCCAGGTGATCGGCGAGGTCGCCTGCGACCAGTTGCGCTCGGCGCCACACGCCCAGCGGGAACGCCACACCGAGGGCTTCGAGTTGAATCCGCCGCTCAAGTTCAACGGCTTCCCGGATGCCTTGTGCCCGGCCTGAGCAGGCTACCGTCCGTCGCCGTCGAGCAATCCGCCCAGGCGACCAAGCACGGAACCCTCTTCCTTGCCACCACGTGTCAGGCCGGGAACCGCTGCGACAATCCGGTTCGCCAGCCGGCTCAGCGGCAGCGACTGCAGCCAGATCTTGCCGGGGCCCGTCAAGGTCGCGAAGAACAAACCCTCGCCACCAAACAGCGCGGTCTTCACTTTCCCGACGTACTGGATGTCGTAGTTGACCGACGGCATCATCGCCACGATGCAGCCCGTGTCCACGCGGACGATCTCGCCGGGTTCCAGCGTACGTTCGTGCAACGTGCCTCCCGCATGCACGAAGGCCCAGCCGTCGCCCTCGAGCTTCTGCATGATGAAGCCTTCACCGCCGAACAGGCCGACGCCAAGTTTCCTTTGGAACGCGATCCCGACGCTCACACCTTTGGCCGCGGCGAGGAACGAGTCCTTTTGTGCGATCAGGACTCCACCAATTTCGGACAGGTGCACCGCGATGATCTTGCCGGGGTAGGGCGCGCCGAACGCCACCTTGCGTCGTCGCGTGGTGCGGTTCATGAAAACCGTCATGAACAACGATTCACCGGTCAGCAGACGCTTGCCGGCGCCCATGAGCGCGCCCATGAATCCGCTCTTCTGCTGAGCCGACCCGTCACCGAAAATGGTCTCCATCTCGATGCCGTCGTCCATGTACATCATCCCGCCGGCCTCAGCCACGGTGGCTTCGTTGGGATCCAGTTCCACTTCGACGAACTGCATGTCGTCGCCGAAAATTGTGTAGTCGATCTCGTGCATGTTGGTCATAGCTGCGTCGGTCTCTCCGACCCGATCTTATAGCGCGGTACGGCGTCAATCGAAGCGCTTCCGCGTTTTACCAGATGATGGCGCGCCTCGAGCGGGATGGTCTGATGGACGGCTGGTACGGCCAGGCGTCTGGCCCGGTACACCGCGGCGCTCATCGGGCTCGCGTCCAGTGCTGGGGACTCGCGCTACGGCCGGCACCCCGCATCACTCACCGTTCCCTTGGAGAATCTGCCATGGCCTTCGTCACCGAGTTGCGTCATGCGGTCCGGTCGCTCCGCCACCAGCCGACCTTCACGATCGTGGCCGCCTCGCCACCGACGACCGCCTGATTGTACTGCGGCACCTGGATCAGCGCACCGCGGCGATGGCCATCATCACCATCACGTCGCTCCTCGCCTGCTACATCCCGGCGCGCCGGGCCTCGCGCGTGGATGCCGCGCGAACGCTCACCGGCGCGTAGTCGCCCGGACCGCGTTCACTGTTTCCAGATCGCGCCGAAGCCGAGGTCCCAGAGCTTCTTGTTGAGGGCCGGAATGTCCTTGGCAGACAGTTCATCAGACCTGGATCGGAGCGCCTGCCATTCCGCGTTCATTTGTTCGAGCATGTCGAGCGAGGGCTGATTCACGCGCGGCACGTCACTCTCGGTCTGATTCACGACGAACAGGTAGTTGGCCGTGAACTTGTTGACGAAGTTCTCAACGTCGTCGTACGCCTTGGCCTTGCGCTGCACCATGTCGTCGTCCCAGGCCTTCAACTTCTTGACGAGCGCGTCGCCATCACGTTTGACAGCGGCAAACTTGTCGCCGGCCGGCAACGTGGGCAGAAGCGCCTCAAGCTGTTTCTGCTTGTCGTAGAGACTGTTCACGGCCTTGTGCATGGCCGTGACGTCAGCTTCCATCGTGGACATGATCGCGTGGTAGTCGCGATACGCGGCTGGCGTGGTCGAGTAGAGCGGATTCGCCAGGATCTCGGCGTCGGTGGTGACCGACTGGCTGCCCAGCTTCAGCGTGAATCGGTACTTGCCGGGAATCGCCTTGTGCCCGTCGTAACTGGCCTCGATGTAGACGCCTGGCACACCGGGAATGATGGGGTGTCGCATATCCCAGACGAACCGGTTCAGCCCCTTCGTCTTGGGCAACGTGGTGTCAGCGTCTGGACCGCCGTCCCACTTCTTGAAGTCAGCGAGCTTCTTCGACGAAAACGTCCGCACAAGCGTGCCTTCGGCATCCACGATGTCGAGCGTGATGTCATCGGTCTTCGGTACCTCCGGCAGGGTGTAGTACACGACGATGCCGTTGGCGGGATTCACGCCACGGAACTTGTTCGCGCCAGTAAACTCCTCGTCTGATTCGTTCAGTTCGCTGCCGCCGTTGGCGAGCATCGCGCTCGACGGCTGAAAGATCGAGAGCGCCTGCGCATCTTTCTTGAATTGCCGAATCAGCGCGAGGTCGTCCAGGATCCAGAACGAGCGGCCCGAGGTGGCTGCGATCAGATTCCCCTTGTGCACCCGGAGATCGGTGATCGGGGTGATCGGCAGATTCAACTGGAAGGGCGACCACTCTTTGCCGCCATTCCATGAAACAAAGACCCCGAGTTCGGTGCCCGCGAACAGCAGGTCACGCCGGACGTCGTCTTCACGGACGACCCTGGTGAAGGCATTGCCGGGAATACCGGTGTCGATCTTCGCCCACGTCGCGCCGAAGTCCGTGGTTTTGTAGAGCCCAGGCGCGTGGTCGTTGAACTTGTAGCGCGTGGTCGCGATGTAGGCGGTCGCCTTGTCGAAGGGAGAGACCTCGATCGCATTGATCAGGCATTCGGCCAGACCCGCCGGGGTCACGTTCTTCCAGGTGGCGCCGCCGTCCCGCGTCAGTTGCACCAGCCCGTCGTCACTGCCTGTCCAGATGACGCCCTTTTCGTGAGGGGATTCGGCGACGTACGCCAGCGTGCCGTAGTTCTCCGCGCCCACGGCTTCGTTGGTAAAAGGCCCGCCGCCCTTGCCTTGTTTGTCCTTGTCGTTGCGCGTCAGATCAGGCGAGACCTCTTTCCACGTCTTGCCCATATCCGAGGTCTTCAGCAGGTACTGCGAGCCGTGGTAGTACGTATGGGGCTCGTGTTTGCTCCAGATGATCGGCGCGTTCCAGTTGTAGCGATACTTCATGTCCTTGGCGTCCATGCCAAGGTACTGAATAGGTGCCGCCATCACGTTCGTCCCGGCCCCGGCTTTGGTATCGAGCACTTCAATCGTGCCCTGGTAGCTGCCGCCCAGCACGAATCTCGGGTTGTCGGGGTCGAAGGCGAGAAACGCACTCTCGCCACCGGCAGACGACGTCCAGCTGGCAGTGGTGATGCCGCCGGCGCCCAGTTCGCGACTGGCAATCGAGACCGACGAGTTGTCCTGCTGCCCGCCGTAGATGCGGTAGGGAAACTGGTTGTCTACATTGATGCGGTAGAACTGGGCGGTGGGCATGTTGCTTTGCGTGGCCCAGCTCTTGCCCCGGTCGAAGGTGATCGAGGCGCCTCCGTCATTCGAGACCACGAAGTTGCCCGGGTTGTCCGGATTGATCCAGAGGTCGTGGAAGTCGCCATGCGGCGCCGACATCACCGTCCACGTCTTTCCGGCGTCGTCTGAGCGCAACATCGGCGCGCTGAGGACGTAGATCGTGTTCTCGTTCTTCGGATCGATGAAGAGTTCGATGTAGTACCACGCGCGTTGCACAAGGCGGGCATCGCTCGAGACCTTGCTCCAGCTCTTGCCGGCATTGTTCGACATGTACAGGCCGCGTTCGTCCTTGTTCGAATCGCTCTCGATCAGCGCATAGACCCTTTCAGGGTTGGAGCGGCTCACGGCGATGGCCATCTTGCCCATTTCTTCGGGCAGGCCCTCCTTCATCCTTTCCCAGGACTCGCCGCTGTCTGTCGATTTGTAGAGGCCGCCACCTGGGCCGCCGCTGATCACTTTCCAGGGCAGACGGCCGTATTCCCACATCGCCGCATACATGATGCGCGGGTTTGTCGCGTCCATCGAGAGTTCCGAGGAGCCCGTCCGCTCGTCAACGTACAGGATGTTCTTCCAGGTCGTGCCGCCGTCGGTGGACTTGAACAGCCCGCGTTGCCGCGACGCACTGTACAGCGCGCCTTGCGCAGCCACGTAGACGATGTCCGGGTTCTTCGGATGCACGATGATTCGGGAGATGTGCTGGGTCTCGCCAAGGCCCATGTGTTTCCACGTCTTGCCGGCGTCGGTCGATCGGTACACGCCGTCGCCATGGTGGGTCATGACGCCGCGCACGGCGTGTTCGCCCATGCCGACGTACACGACATTCGTGTCGCTTTCGGCCACGGCGACTGCGCCGACCGACCCGGTCTTGAAAGAGCCGTCCGACACGTTGCGCCAGCTGATGCCCATGTCGTCCGTTTTCCAGAGGCCTCCGCCGGTGGTGCCCATGTAGTACGTTTTCGGGTCGCCCGGCACTCCCGTGCTGGCCACCGATCGACCGCCTCGAAAGGGTCCGATGGATCGCCACTTCACGGGCTTGAAGAATGCGTTGAGGGTGTCTGCGGGGGTCACGACCGGAGTGGGCGCGACTTGAGCCGACACCGTGAGGCCACCGCAACAGAGGATGAGGAGTAACGCGAGTGTTCTGGACATAGGGGAGTCGCCGCCCCAAATTATGAACGAAGACGATGAGTTGTGCTCAATTAGGCAGGGCGTGGCGGATAATACCGGCGGGCCATGCTCAACGATCTTTGCTACGCGTGGCTGCAGCTTCGGCGCACGCCTGGGTTCACGGCCGTCGCCGTCATCACGCTCGGGCTTGGCATCGGCGCCAACACCACCTGTTTCGGGTTGATCGACGCCGCAATCTGGCGGCCCATGCGCGCAACCAACTTCGCCGACACCTACGACCTCTACGTGGTGCGGCCGCCGTGGCCGCACGTGCCAGGTCAACGGCGGTCCCGCGAACCCACACGGCGTGCGCCGGCGTGGCGCGATCTGGACTCGCTACGGTCGCATCCCGAGTTGGGTATCCTGGCCGTGACGCGTGTCGGTTCGCGTCTGGTGACCGCACAGACACCCTTCGAGGCCGGTCGGCTGACGATGCGTCGACAGGAACCGCTCGTCGAGGGGGAGGCCGGCCACCCCGTGGGCCGTGGTGCCGATCCTGATTCTGGTCATCGGGGTGTTCGCCGGCTGGATCCCGGCTCGACGCGCGCCGCGCGTCGAGCCGAACGTCGCGCTGCGAGAACTCTGAGCGGCGGTACTTGATGCCCCCCCATCGCACCATCGGCAATGTTCCAATCAGCGATCCCCAAATCGGACAATTCCCATCCTCGATCCCACATCCGCAATCCGTTCCATCCCGATCCTCAATCGCTCAATTTCCGCCGGCGCCCCTACCGCCGCTGCAGCGCGAACTTCTGCACGCGCCGCCCGGTTGAGGCTTCGCCGACGTAGAGGTTCCCCTGCGAGTCCACGCTCATGCCGTGAGGACGCAGCATCTGTCCCACCTGGCGCCCGCCGTGGCCGAATTCGCCCACGACCTCAAGCGTTGAACGCCGCAGGATCCAGACCTTGTGATTCGTGCCATCAGCCATGTACAGCCATTCCTGCTGCGGGTCTGGCGACAACACGATGACAAACGCTGAGCCCGACGAGAGCGTGGCCGGCGCGATGATTTTCTCAGCCAGATACTTGCCCGACTGGTCGAAGACCTGGATGCGGTTGCCGCGACGGTCGGCCACGTAAATGCGTCCGTCGTTCGAGCCCGTGAGGCCATGCACGGTGGAAAATTGCGTGGGCAGCGCGCCGCTCATCATGGACTTCGGGTCGAACTTTACTGTGTCGTCGGGCGGCGTCCCGTACGCGCCCCAGTGGCGGAGGTACTTGCCCGTGGCTCCGTCCACCACAATGACTCGACGGTTGCGATAGCCATCGGCGATGAAGGCTTCATTGGTCTTCGGGTCCACCCAGATGCCCGCAGGGCCACCCATCAGCGTGGTGTCGGCGCTGCCCGCGTTCTTGTCGTACTGGCCGATGGTCAACAGCAGTTTTCCGTCGCGCGTGAACTTCATCACGCGGTGGTGCTGATAGCTGCCAATCCAGACATGGTCGTTGTGATCCACAAAGATGCCGTGGGGGTTGCGCGGCCAGTTCGAGGTGTCGTCCATCGGGCCGGTGCCCCAGCCCTGCACGATCTTGCCTGCCGCGTCGAACTCCAGCACTGTGGGCGCCGCCTGGCAGCAGGTGGCGATGGGCGGGGTCTGGGTCATGGATGTCTCTTCTTCAGTCAGCGTTTCGGGGAGATGCGTGACCCAGACATGATTCTTCGCGTCCACGAACACGCCGGTGACGGCGCCGAGTACCCAGTTATTCGGCATTTCCAGCGGCCAGCTCGGGTCCACTTTGAAGGACGGCGCGCCTGCGGCCGGCGGCTTGGCCTGCCCCGCCAGGGGAGGCCCTCCCAGGACCACGGCGAATGCGGCACAGGCGACCAGGGCAAGCGGACGGGCGATGGGGTGGTTCGGCATGGGCACACGATACCCATTCAACCGGTCCTTCGCAATCACAGACCGTTTTCGGATCGCGGACCGTCGCGCCGCGGCCGTAGCGGGCCATGCGGGCTGGGTGGCAAAGTAGAAATTTGTCTTCGCGTTACAGAATCGCTGCTTGCCTACCGCTGGCCATCCCATTAGAATGACCGCCTCTCTCTCCCTTCCGTAGGAGTTCAGTCATGCGTGCACACAGATTAGTTCTCAGCTTGGCGCTGGCGGCGGCAGCTCTCTTTACCAGCTCCAGTCTCCGGTCAGCCGCGTTTGTCGGCACCGTCGCCGGCACTGTGACTGATGGCGCGAATCCCATTTCGGGCATCGGGGTGACGGCCTACAACACGCTGGGCTTTTCGGTGGGGTCTGCCGTGACCGACGGCTCGGGTGGCTACAGCATCCCCGGGCTTGTTGCCGGAACGGTCTTCGTGCGCACCTCCAACGCCATTGGCTACGTGGATGAGCTGTACAACGCCTTCACCTGTGTGTCATGCAGCGTGCTGTCTGGCACGCCGGTCACGGTCACGGACGGCGCCACCACCACCATCAACTTCGCCCTGGCGCAGGGCGGCGGCATTTCCGGCACGGTCCTCGGTGAGGGCGCGGCCCTTGTCGGTACCTTCGTGACCATCGTCGATCCAGGCAATGCGTTTGTGACGTCGGCCACCACGGGCGCTGGTGGCACGTTCGCGACGATTACGGGATTGCCCGCCGGCACGTACTTCGCCCGGACGTCGAGCGGCGGCTTTATCGGTGAGGTCTGGAACAACGTCCCTTGCTCTCTGAGCTGCGCGCTGACCAGCGCCACGCCCATCGTGGTGACGGCCGGTTCAGTGGCCTCGGGCATCAATTTTGATCTCGATCAGGGCGCGCAGTTCTCGGGCACCGTCACCGACGGATCGACCGGCATTGGATCGGTGTCGATCGAAGTGCGGAACGTGGCGAATCAAGTGGTGGCCACCGCCGTCACGGCTGCGGTGACCGGCGCATACACCACGAGCCCAGGTCTTCCGGCTGGTGACTACTTTCTGAAGACCACAAACTCTGCCGGGTTCATCAACGAGCTCAACGACGGCCTGCCGTGCGTCGGCTTCTGCGACACGGACGGACGGACACCGGTATCCGCACCCGCAGGCGTGATCACCGGGCCGGTCAATTTCGTGCTGGCACCCGGTGGACGAATCTCGGGCACCGTGCTCAACACCTCGCTCAACCCGCTCCCGCTCCCGCCCACCGTCCAGATCCTGACGAGCACGGGATCCCAGGCATCGTTTGGGTTTGCCGATGCAGTCACCGGCGCCTACATCTCGCGTGATGGCCTGCCCGCGGGCACCTATTACGCGGCAACGGCGAATAGTTCCGGCTATCTCAACCAGTTGCACGCCGGCGTCACGTGTGCGCCTGCCTGCACCGCGGCCCTGGGCACACCCATCGTGGTGCCGTCGGCAACGACCGTCGGTGGCATCAACTTCACGTTGGCGCTCGGGGCTCAGATTAGCGGCCGCGTGACCGGCGCGGGCGGTGTTGCGTTGTCCGGCGTGAGTGTACAGGTCATCAATGCGGCGGGGACCACATTCTCCTCAGGCTTCACCGGTGCCAACGGCAGCTACACCACGGGCACAGGGATTCCCACAGGTTCCTATTACCTGCGCACGGTCAACGGACGCGGATTGATCAATGAGGTGTATCCGGACCAGCTGTGTCAGGGCACGTTGTGCCCGTCGCCGGTTGGCATCGGGGTCCCCATCGCACTGACCGCAGGAAACCCGCCCGTCACCATCGACATGGATCTCGCAGAGGGTGGCCGCATTGCTGGATCGGTCCTGGATGCCGGCAGCGCGCCGATCATCGGCGCGTCGGTACAGATTCTGTCGTTGACGGGCCAGTCGCTCGGGACGTCGACGACTGATGCGCTCGGCAACTACATCAGCGGCGCGGGCCTGACCACAGGCCAGTTCTACGTGCGCACTACCAACTCGCTGGGTTTCATCGACGAGCTGTACGACAACGTGGTGTGCGGCTTTTCGTGCGCGCTCACCGCAGGCACAGACGTGGCCGTGAATACCGGCGCGCAGACAACGGGCGTGGATTTCACGCTCGCGCTGGGCGGCACGATCAGCGGACAGGTCACAAACGGTGTCACGCCGCTGGCCAACGTGACCGTGCAGATTGTGAACGCCGCGACAAATACGGTCACGTCCGACGTGACCGACGCGCTCGGCAACTTCAGTGCGAAGGGGCTGGCCGATGGGACGTACTACGCCCGCACCAGCAACACGCAGGGGTACATCAACGAGGTCTTCGATAACCTCCAGTGTCCGCTCAACTGCTTCAACATTCTGGGCGCGCCGCTCGTGATTTCTGGCGCCAACACGGTGAGTGCTGTCGACTTCGCGCTGGCGGTCGGAGGGCGCGTCTCGGGCACCGTGGTGGATGACAGCACCAGCCTGCCCATCGCCGGCGTCTCGGTGTCGATCGTTGATGTGTCGGGCCTCACGGTGTCGACGGGGGCCACCGACGCGCTTGGCCAGTACCTGACCGGCGTGGGTCTGCCCACCGGCACCTACTACGTCCGCACGGGCAACAATCTCGGCTATATCAATGAGCTGTACCCCAACGTCAGTTGCGCCGCGGGGTGTTCGCTGGGCACCGGCACCCTGATTTCGGTCACGGTTGGCGGCACCACCTCGGGTATCAATTTCGGCCTGACGGCTGGTGGCCGCGTCAGTGGGCAGGTCACCGACGCCGGCTCGGGGAACCCGCTCTCAGGCATCTTCGTGAACATCTTCGATGCGTCCGGCCGACCGGTCGGCGGCGCCAACACCGACTCGGCGGGCAACTTTGTGACCAGCTCAGGCCTGACGTCAGGTCAGTACTTCGCGAGGACGCAGAACAGCCAGGGCTTCCTCGATGAGCTCTTCAACAACAAGCCGTGTGTCGGCAGTTGCTCGGTGCTTGCTGGTGATGCCTTCACCGTAACCGTGGGCTCGACGACGACCGGGATCAATTTCAGCATCTCGCAGGGCGGACGAGTGTCGGGCACGATCACCGACGCCGCCACGAGCTTGCCCATTGTCGGCGCCAGCGTCATGGTCTTCGACAGCACCGGGCGGTTCGTGGCCAGCGGCGGCACGAACGCATTCGGGGTGTACACCTCGGGCCAGGGGCTCGCGTCGGGCACCTACTACCTCCGCACCAACAACGGCCTGGGCTATATCAATGAGCTGTTCGGCGGCGCGGCGTGTGTGGCCAACTGCGTGGTCACATCCGGCACGGCGATCGCGGTGACCAGTCCGACCACCACCAGCGGTGTGGACTTCCAGTTGTCGGCCGGAGGGCGCATCAGCGGCACCATCACTGAGGCCGGCGGTGGTGTGCTGGCGGGCGTCTCGGTCACGATCTTCAACTCGGCGGGTGTGGCCGTGAGCGGCGGCGGCACCAACGCCCTCGGCATCTACCGCACCACGGCGGGGCTGCCGAGTGGCACCTACACCGCACGTACGTTCAACGGCCAGGGATTGATCAACCAGCTCCATAGCGGCACAACGTGCCTGGGGACGTGCGACGTGACCCTGGGTACGGGGATCGCCGTCACCACCGGCCTCGAGACGACCGGCATCAACTTCGACCTCACGCGCGGGGCCAGAGTCTCGGGCACCATCACGCAGGCAGGAAATCCTGTGCCAGGCGCCCTGGGCTCGATCTACAACAGTGCCAACGTGCGAGTCGCCACTGGAGTGGCGGACGGCAGCGGCAATTTCGTCACCAGCGAAGGGTTGCCACCCGACACGTACTTCGCCAGGTCCGACAACAGCCTGGGCCTCGTGAACCAGGTCTACAACGGCATCGACTGCAATGTGCTGTGCAACCCAACGGCGGGCGCCGGCATTGTGCTCTCTGGTACGGCCATTGTTGGCGGCATCAACTTCGCCCTGACGCCTGATGCCGATGGCGATGCCGACGGCATCGTGAACACGATCGACCCGCAGCCCGCAGTGTTCTCGAACGACTTCACCGACGTGGCCCAGGGTGGCACGAGCGACGGCACGATCTCGAACCGCGGCGGATGGACCATCAAGGTGGGCGACGTCAGCCCCAGCGGCATCCAGCTCGACCTCACGGGTGGGGCGGGTGCCCCGGCGACGTTTGACGTCTGCGCGCTCAACGGCTCGCAGCGCATTTCGCTCGACGCGGTCGGTGAAAGCGCGGTCTACTCCTGCGACGCGACGACAGGCAGTACCACCATGCGTGCGCTCAACGCGCTGCCGATTGTCGAGCTGCGCGACCCGGCCATCGGGCCCGGCGTCATCATCCAACTGGGCACGGGACAGGGCGCCACAACCGGCAGCCCGGTCACCGCCCTCACGACCAACACCAGCGCGATCGTCGTCATCATCGTCGACGCGCTCGGCACGCCGATCGGGTCGTTCGAACTTGACGCCGGTGAATCTGCCCAGGTGGTGGTGAATCCGGATGGCAGCGCGGACGCGGAAGTCCTTGAGGGCGTGGTCGAGATCACCGTGAGAGGGGAGTCGGTCGTCCTCGAAACCGGTGAGACGTACGACTTCCCGCCACCGGTGGGGCCGGGCTACACGTTTACCGGGTTCTTCGCGCCGCTCTCGAACCCGCCCGTAGTCAATATCGAGAACGCGGGGCACATCATCCCCGTGCGCTTCAGTCTCGGTGGCCCACAGGGTCTTGGTGTGCTTGCGCCGGGGTTCCCGAAGTCCCAGCCGGTGTCGTGCACGGATTGGACGCCGCTCGGGCCGGCCGTCTCAACGAAGTCGCTCCTGGGTATCGGCCTGACCTACCAGGCAGGACCGGACCGCTATGCCTACCATTGGCGGACCGAGTCGGCGTGGACCAGTTCCTGTCGCCAGTTGCAGGTGATGCTCGACGATGGCTCGATGTACGTGGCGAACATCAAGTTCAAGGGGTTCATCTTCACAGGCTTCTTCTCGCCCGTGAAGAACCCACCCTTCCTCAACAACGAGAATGCGGGGTCGTTTGTCCAACTCCACTTCTCGCTCGGCGGCTTCGAAGGGTTTGATGTCTTCGCGGGTGGATTCCCCAAGTCCCAGCAGATCAATTGCTCGACGAAGGCACCGATTGGCACGTCGCAGGCGATCGGATCCCCCAGCGGTTTGCTCTACAACCCGTTTAATGGCCGCTACACGTTCGTCTGGAAGTCCCAGAATTCGTGGAAGAACACCTGTCGCGAGTTCCAGGCCACCTTTGACGACGGCACTGTCAAGACCGCGTACTTCAGGTTCAAGTAGGGGGTCGTTATTCGCCCTGACCCTTGAAGTGATCCCGTTCGTCGGCGAAGAGCAGATTGAAGCTCGTGAGCGAGCCGTAGCACCCGGTGATGTACGCCTGCAGCTTCACCTTCCCATCGTCGGGCAGGTCGGAGGCGTTGATGTGCTGCTCGAGTGTCCTGAGGCGATTGCGGAGCATCACCACCTTGTGGAAAAACGTCTCGATCGGCCAGGTCTTCTCCTGGAGCGAGGCATCGGCCGGGCGCAACACCATGGTGCCGCCGCGCCACTTGGCCGCGGGCGTGACGGTGGTGGCCCCATTCTCCTCGCGAATCACACGGCGAAGCAGTAGTTCGAGATCTTCGGGGTGATCGATCGGAGTCATCGGGTGCGTCCTTTCGCGTTCAGCGACCATGGGAAGGGGAGCGGCGGCCCCGGCTCGCGACGCCATCGCGCCGGTGTCGGCATCCACCCTTGGGCCACCGCGGAAGTTGTGTTCACTGTCGCAGTAGCCGCAGCGGACCCGCAGCGCCACTCCCTGGCCGTCGGTGGCAACGATCGTGTGCATGCGGTCGGTCTTGCAGGCGCGACAGAAGTCTTCGATGTCCTGGCCAGGTCTGGGCACAATGCACTGATTGTAGAGGTATATTCACTTTCCGATGACACGCCGGTCTACGCTCCTGGCCACTGCCGTTTACGTGGTGCTTGCTGTTGGAATGACCTGGCCACTCGTGACCGTGATCGATCGGGAGATCGCGTCCGACCTGGGCGACCCGGTCCTGAATGCCTGGATCATCAAGTGGACCGGCGGGCAGGTGCTGGCATTCCTCAGCGGTGACGTCGGCGCACTCGGCCGCTACTGGCACGGCAACATCTTCTATCCGGAACCGCTGACCATCGCGTACTCCGAACATCTCACGCCGCAGATGCTCCAGGCACTGCCTGTGCTGGCGGCCACAGACAATGTCATCCTCGCCTACAACCTGGTGTTCCTGGCGACGTGTGTCCTATCCGGGCTAGGCGCCTTTCTCCTGGTACGCGATCTCACGGGCAGGCCGACCGCCGCCCTGATCGCCGGTATTGCATTTGCGTTCGCGCCGTACCGGATCTCGCAGTTCTCACATCTGCAGATACTGTCGGCGCAGTGGATGCCCTTTGTGCTCTACGGATTCCGTCGGTTTCTTGAGACGGGCCGGCGGCGCTCTCTTGTCGGGGGAGCCGCCGCGTTGGTCGCGCAGAACCTCTCGTGCGGCTACTACCTGTTGTTCTTCTCTCCATTCGCCGGCGCGTATGTGGTCTATGAACTTGCCGCGCGCCGACGCCTTCGAGAGTGGACCACGTGGCGGGCATTCCTGATTGCTGCGGTCGCGGTCGGCGCCATCACGATCCCGTTCCTGCTGCCGTATCTCAGTGTGCGGGATGGCGACGTCGGCGTCAGGTCTCTGGGCGAGATCTCCATGTTCTCGGCCGATGCCCGCGCGTTCGCCACCGCATCCGGGTCGTCGTGGCTGTGGGGTGAACGGTTGAACGCGTTCGTGCGCCCGGAAGGCGAGGGCTTTCCGGGGGCCGCTGTGCTGGTGCTGGCCGGCATTGGCATCATTGCCGGGCTGGCAGGGCGCCGCGAGGGGATTCGGGTGGCGCGGGCAGATGCTTCTGCTGGACGGCAGGTGCTGATCGGGGTGCTCACCGTGTTGTGTGCGGTTCACCTCTTCGCCGTGTTCAGCGTCCTGACGATGGGGAGCTATCCCATTCCCATTGATGGAGTGTGGGCGCGGTCGCGTGATGCGGGTGGCATGCTGCTGCGCACCGTGCTGATGGCGGTGGCGCTGCGGTTTGCTGTGAGGCCACCTGGCCGACGCGGTGACAGCACGGGGCGCTCGCCATTCATGTTCTACGTCGTCGCGACCGTGGCAGCAGCCGCTCTGGCGCTTGGACCAGAGATCGTCGTCAAGGGCGTGGCGGTCTCGCCCGGACCCTATGCGTGGTTCATGCAGTACGTCCCGGGCTTCGACGGATTGCGAGTGCCCGCCCGGTTTCTGATGCTGGTCACGCTGTTTCTGGCGGTGCTCGCGGGCCTCGGCGCGTCGGCGTTGATCGGCCGCGCGCGGAGGTTCGGCACGGCCTGTGTCATCGTCGCCGGCCTGTTCATGATGGTGGAGGGTTGGGCGGGACCATTTCAGACCAATGTCCCGATTGACGCACACGGGTTGAACGAGACGCCTCGGCATCTACCTGTAGGCCGTCGTATCCCACCGGTCTATCGCATCATTCGTGATTCCGCTCAGCCAGTTGTCCTGCTCGAGTTTCCGTTTGGTGTGCCGGCCTGGGATCTGCTGTCGGTGTTTTATGCCGGCTATCACCGGCAGCCGCTCGTGAATGGGTACTCGGGGTTCTTCCCGGACAGCCAGCAGCGTCTCATTGGCGCGTTCAACGCGAGGATGCGAGAGCCGGAGCAGGCCTGGCGCGCAGTGCTGGACACCGGTGTCACACACATCCTGGTGCACGAGTCCGCGTTCCCGGATGGGCAGGGGACCGGTGTAACGGACTGGCTGAGGACCTTCGGCGCGCGCGAGCTCACGACCGACGGCACCGATCGACTCTTCGCCGTGCGCTAGTGTGCTGCGGATGACGCTTTAGGACGTCTTCCGGTGCGCGGCGCCCGGAAGACGTCCTAAAGCGTCATCGGCAGCACACTAGCTCGTCATGGCGTAGACGACGATGTTGACGGCGAAGCGGGTGTTGTCGTCGGTGCGGAAGCGCTTGTTGCGCCAGTCGTAGTCCCACTCGCAGCCGTAGTCCTTGTTGGAATACAGCACGGCCACGCGGCCCGTGCGATCGGCGCTGCGCAGGTAGTCGTGGACGAGGTCGTCGCCCCAGCCGTTGAGCTCGTGTGAGGTCTGCGGCGGGCCGTCGGGAAAATTGAAGAATGACGAGTAGAGGGCGTGGCGGTTCGGGAGCTTGGGCATGGCCGCGGCCTTCGGGTCGTCGGCAAACACCCGGCGCATCTCTTCTTCGAACGTCTTGGCATAGAGGCCGTCAATGTCGTGGTTGCAGTCGTCGGAGAACAGCAGTCCGCCGGTGTCGGCGAAGTGGCGCAGGCCGGTACGTTCGCGCTCGTTGAGCCGCACCAACTTGTGGCCCGTCATGAAGAGGAAGGGGAACGCAAGGAGCTCTTCCGAGTCGAGCGTGATGACCACTTCGTCCGGGTAGACCGGAATGGTGGTGTATTCGACCACCGAGTTCAGGACATTGGCCGCCACTTTCGGGTTGTAGTCCCAATCGCCAGAGTCGTAGCGCACGCGCGCGAAGACGAATTCCGAACTGCGCGGTCCGGCGATCTTCTGGCGGGTGTTCGGCGTCTGGATCACGGCTCGATCTTACTCTGGCGGCGTGCGAACTCCGGCTGATGGGCGTTCGCTAGACGGGCGCTAGACGCGTACGAGTTGCGGCAGGTGATCGAAGTGTTTGTCGCGAGCATGCAGACTCAGATTGTGTTGCAGGACCAGCGCGGCGAGCCACATGTCGTTGGTGGGAATCGGCGTGCCCTGTGTCCCCAGTTGGCGATACAGCGACGCGTAGTGGTGTGTGGTCTGGTCATCTGCGAATAACAGCCGGACACCGTCCTTGAGCAGGAAGCGCCTCAGAATCTGCTCGTTCTCCGCCGAGCGGCGGCCGTACGCGAAACCGGCTCGCAGTTCGGCGAGCACCACGAATGGGACGATGACGGCTTCTGCGTGTTCAAGAATCGCCACCGTTTCGGCGACGCCCCGGCACAGATCCACCTATCGTTTGGTGTCCAGCGCCACTCTCAGCGCCACAGGTCCTCATCAATTCGATCCTGGTCGGCCAGAGCGGATTCCGTGGCCTTGTCAGTCCGCCATGACCCCGCGATGTCACCCAGCACCCGCCGCGCCCGTGGCACTGCGCTGACGCCCGCGCCTTCGCCGAGGGCGGCGACCGCCGCTTGGTTGAGACTCTGGCCGGCCGCTTTTGCGCGAGTCCGAAGGGCCTGGTCAGTGGCCGGAGGAATGCCGCGGATGGTGTATTGCATGCATCAAATATAGGCAGTGCATGCACTCGGCGCAAGCAACGCAGTTTCTGGCCGGCGCGCCGTTCAGCCGCATCCTCTGGTCGGCACAGGCCGGCGTGGTGCTCATCGCCGCGGGCATCGGCTTCATGCTCATCCAGGGCGGGTGATGGCCCTGCTTGCGTCACTCGTCGCCGGCATCGTCACAATGTCCGAGCGATCCGAGCCGTAGGGCGGAGCTCAGCAGCGGTCGCGCATTGAAATGGGAGTGAGCGTGACGCTGATGGCGTTCCCCGCATCATCAACGGCCGTCAGAATGACGCGGCCCGTCGAGTCTTCCACATTGACGCCGCCCGGGTAGCCCGACTCAACGGTCACGGTCCGGCTTGCGCCAGGGCCCACGATGTTTGAGCCAGCGAGCGTCGTCACGTCGGCCGCCGACAGCGCGCGGGTGTAGCGCTGCACGCCGTTGATGTCCGTCATCGTGATCTCGAGCAGCGTGATTCGAAAGCCGATGTTGTTGCTCGACTCCCGAATCGTCACAGCCATCTGTGCGCGATTCGGGGAACACAACCGGGCGAAGGTGGGCGTGACCTCAGCGGTGGCGCGCATCGCCACCGTGGCGCCGAGCGATCCGACCTGGCCCAGATGCGTGGCGGTGATGGTGGTCGCTCCATTCGTCACAGCCGTGACCAATCCCGTACCTGACACCGTGGCGACGGTCGCACTGCTGGATGCCCAGGTCGCTGTGGCGGTGACATCAGTGGTGGTGCTATCGGTGAGGCGCGCCGTCGCCACCAGTTGCGAGGTCTGATTGCGATTGGCAAACGAGACGGACGCCGCGCCTCCCGCAGTGACCGTGACGGTCTGCACCGTCGGTGATGGCGTCCCCTTGCTGCCTTCGCAGGACGCCGCCACCAGTCCGAGGGCGAGAATCGTGAGCAGGTTTCGCATGATGGGGAACATCGTATACTGGAGGTGCCTTTCCCTCCACCCCGGATTTCCCGGGGACCCCACACCTCGGGACTCACGAACATTCAGGGAAGTCAGGATATTTTCTCGTGCCATTCAGTGCTCTCAAACTTCACCCCAGTCTGCTCAAAAGCGTGAAAGAGATGGGCTTTGCCCGTCCCACGCCCATCCAGCTGGATGCCATTCCGCCCGCCCTCGAAGGGCGCGACGTCCTCGCCTGCGCCATGACCGGCAGCGGCAAAACCGCGGCATTCCTGCTGCCGCTCATCCATCGCCTGATCGACACGCCCCGCGGCAGCACGCGTGCGCTGGTCCTCACGCCCACCCGTGAACTCGCCGCGCAGATTCTCGAAGACCTCAAGGATTTGGCCGTGCACACGCCGATCACCGGCGCCGTGGTCATTGGCGGCGTTGGCATGGGTCCGCAGGAACATGCCTTCCGCAGCGGCGCAGACGTCATCATCGCCACGCCCGGCCGGTTGATGGACCACATGCGGCAGTCGTACGCCAAGCTCCAGCACCTGCAATACCTCGTGCTGGACGAAGCGGATCGCATGCTCGACATGGGATTCCTGCCGGAGATCCGCAAGATTCTCCGGCAGCTTCCGTCGAAGCGCCAAACGCTCTTCTTCAGCGCCACGATGCCGCAGCCGATCATTCAGCTGACGCACGAGATGCTGAAGGACCCGGCGCGCCTGCAGATTGAGCGCAAAGCCGCACCTGCCGTGGGCATCACGCAGGCTGTGTATCCGGTTTCGCAGGAACTCAAGTCGCAGCTGCTGCTCACCCTTCTGCAACGCGGCGAAATGGACGACGCGCTGGTGTTCACACGAACGAAACATCGTGCGAACCGGCTGGCTGACTTCCTCATTCGCAACAAGATCAACGCCGATCGCATCCATGGCAATCGGTCGCAGCCGCAGCGCACGGCCGCATTGGCGGCGTTCAAGAACGGGACGGTGCGTGTGCTCGTGGCCACCGACATCGCGGCGCGCGGCATTGACGTGCAGGAACTGGGGCACGTCGTGAACTTCGACGTGCCGCTGGTGCCCGAGGACTACATCCATCGCGTGGGTCGTACCGCGCGGGCCGAGGCCACGGGTGACGCATTCACGTTTGTGGCGCCGCAGGAGGAGTCGGACCTGCGCAGCATCGAGGCCGCCATCCACAAGCGGCTGCCGCGCGTGACCGTGCCGGACTTCGACTACAACGCGAAGCCGCCGGCGGCGCTCGAGATTCCGCTCGCCGAACGCATCAAGGCCATTCGCGAGCGCAAGGCTGGCGAACGCGCACGCGCCGCCGACAAGCAGCGGCGTCGCGGTCCTGGCGGCGCGCCGGCACCGCGATCAGGTGGTCCCTCAGGATCACGACCCGGTGGCGGGTCGTTTTCGCCCCGGCGTCCAGGTGGCGGTTCGTCCCGCGGGCCGGCACGACGCAGGCCTTAGATTAGGGGGTCCTGGGGTCCAGGCATTCAGTTGCTGGGTTTCAGATGCTGCGCGGTGACCAGATGGTCCACCACGTATTCCCGAACCGCGTCTTCCACGCTCGTGGCCGCCGCCGTGTAGCCGGCGGCGCGCAGCTTCGTCATGTCCGCGCACGTGTCGTACTGGTACGCCGACGCGATTGATGCTGGCATATCGAAATATTCGATGACCGACGGCTGGGCGAGCGCCGCAAAAATGGCGCCCATCAGTCGATTCCAGTCCGTGGACACGCCGCTGCCGACGTTGAAGATGCCGTGGTGTTCCGGATGGTCGAGTAGCCACAGTGTCATGGCCACGGCGTCCTTCACGTACAGGAAGTCGCGCCGCTGCCCGCCATCCGGGAACTCGGGCCTGTTGCTCTTGAAGAGCTTCACGCGGCCCGTGTCACGAATCTGCTCGTAGCCTTTGCACACCATCGAGCGCATGTCGCCCTTGTGCCACTCGTTGGGGCCGTACACGTTGAAGTACTTCAGCGACGCGATCGTTTCGAGCGCGCCGCTGTCACGAGCCCATAAGTCGAACTCATGTTTGGAGCGGGCGTAGAGGTTGAGTGGCTTCAGCGCATCGAGCCTGGCGTGATCGTCAGAATAGCCCTCGGTCCCGTCTCCGTATGTTGCCGCGCTGCTGGCCTGGATGAACCGGGCGCCGCCGTCGATCGCAGCCTGACAAAGCGTCTTCGAATATTCGAGGTTGTTCTCGCGCAGGTAGTCCCAGTTGGCTTCGGTCGTGCTGCTGCAGGCGCCCAGATGAATAACGGCGGAGAGCCGGCCCTTGTAGGCCCCGCGAGCCATGGCAGCCAGGAACTCGTCGTGGCATAGATAGGCGCCGTATCGCAGGGGCTTCAGGTTCGCATACCGGTGGGCCGAGAGGTCGGTGTCCACACAGAGGATGCCGCGCTCCCCGCGCTGGTTGAGGCCCCAGACCGTGGCGCTACCAAGGAAACCCGCCGCGCCGGTGACCGCAATCATGGGGTTGATTATAGGGGCGCGTGGCCGAACTCCGGGCCGTGCCGGGAAAGTGAACCGCCGTGCGGTCGCCCGCAATGGGGGATGATGTCCGTCATGTCGATGGAGTTGAGGTCCGCTGTGGCTCTCGCCCTGTTTCTGGTGCCCGCGGCTACGGCGGTGCAGTCCACAGGTGGACGGATCGTTGGCAGGACGGTTGATGAGGCCGGTGCGCCCCTCCGCGGCGCGTTTGTGACGGTTCGTCCGTCCAGGCCAGTCGAAGGGCTCGTGGAACTCGAGGTGTTGTCTGATGAGTCCGGCCGCTATTGGTTCGAGGACCTTGCACCCGGAACCTATCGGGTCGCCGCGCACATGGTCGGTTTCCACCTGATCATCGCGAACGTCGAGGTTCCGGTCGCCCGCGCCTCAGATGTTTCGCTCGTCATGGGGGTGGCTCCCGTGGTCGAGTGTGTATCGGTCCTCCGACCAACGATCGAGTTCAGGGCCCGGAGCGGCGATCGGCTGCCGACGGGGTACCTGACCGTGTCACATGAGGGACGCCGCCCGCGGAGCTACGAGGTGCTCCCGACGGGACAGCCTGATCCCTGTTTCTCAGCAGGAGCCGCGGACCGTGTGAGCCTCGATGTGCTCGGATACGGTGAACATGTGCTCAAGCGGGCCGACGTGGATCCGGCAATGCTGACTGGGCAGTTCGCGATCGATCCCACGGTGGCCGCGCTGGCCGGCAGAACGAAGCCGGGGCCGGCCCAGGGACAGGTGCGTGGGCGTGTGTTTGACGTGTACGGCGCGTCCATTCCAGACGCCTCTGTCGTGTTTCAGCCGCTGGACCGGCGATCCGGCCTGACGGAGTTTCGCGCCGTGGCGGATGGACGTGGCCGATTCGATTTCGACGGCGTGCGTACCGGAACCTATCGCGTCACGTGCCGGGCCCTTGGATATGAGGCCAGTGTTGCAGTCGAGGAGGTGCGGCCCGGCGTTCAGAACGAAGTGACGCTGATTATGCGCGCGGCGAAGTATATGGTCCTGGCGCTGCACGCGCATCTAGCCCGGCACCGTTGAAGTTCATAGATCCTCCGCGTCTCGGCGCCTCCTGTGATCTTTCGCGCCACGTGCGATACATTCTCGGACACCATGAGAATGTTGCGGCGCGGCGGGATGTGCGTGGTGATAGTGGCCGGGGCAGTCGCGGGGGCGGGCGCCCCCCAGGCCGCGGCACCCCAGACGCCAACCCAGGTCCAGGAGTACTTGCTGAAGCCCGCGCGCGTCTTCGACGGCAGCCGCGTCCGGGAAGGCGACGTCGTCCACATTCGCGGCGAACGAATCGTGGCGGTGGGCCCGGTGGCCGAGGTGAACGCTCCCACCGCGGAAGTGATGGACCTGCCAGGCATGACGCTGCTGCCGGGATTGGTCGATGCGCATTCGCACGTGCTGCTGCACCCCTACAACGAGGCGCCCTGGAACACACAGGTGCTCAACGAGCCGCAATCGCTGCGCGTCGCACGCGCGGTCAATCACCTGAAGGCCACGCTTGACGCCGGGTTCACGACACTCCGGGATCTTGGTACCGAAGGCGCCGACTACGCCGACGTCGGGCTGAAACAAGCCGTCGCGCAGGGCATCATTCCCGGCCCACGCCTCGTCATCGCCACACGCGCGCTCATCGCCACGGGCAGCTACGCGCCCAAGGGTTTCGCCCCTGAGTGGTCCATTCCCCAGGGCGCGCAGGAAGCCGACGGGGTGGACGCGCTCGTGCGGGCGGTGCGCGAACAAATCGGCAAGGGCGCAGACTGGATCAAGGTCTATGGCGACTATCGCTGGGGCCCGCGTGGTGACGCGCAGCCCACGTACTCCCTTGACGAAATGCGCCTCATCGTTGAAACGGCCCGAAGCAGCGGCCGAGCGGTGGTGGTGCATGCCACCACGCCGGAGGGCATGCGCCGGGCCGTGCTGGCCGGCGCCGAGACGATTGAGCACGGCGATGGCGGCACGCCCGACATTTTTCGCCTGATGGCCGAGCGTGGCGTGGCGCTGTGCCCAACCCTGGCAGCGGGTGACGCCACGTCGCAGTACGCGGGCTGGAAAAAAGGCGCCGGTCCCGAGCCAGCGAACATCACGCGCAAGCGCGAGAGCTTCAAGGCCGCCCTGGCGGCAGGAGTGAAGATCGCCAGTGGCTCCGACGTCGGCGTGTTCGCACACGGCGACAATGTGCGTGAGCTGGAACTGATGGTCGCCTACGGCATGCCTGCGCTGGATGCGCTGCGATCAGCCACATCGGTGAATGGCGAGGTGCTGCACATGGAGACCCAGATTGGGCGTATCGCGCCGACGCTTCTGGCAGATCTCATTGCGGTCACAGGCGATCCGACCGTGGACATCACGGTTCTGCGCAAGCTGACGCTTGTGATGAAAGGCGGGCGCATCGTGCGCCGATAGGATGACCGCCCCCTTCCTGCTCGTCGCCGTGTTGTCGACCGTCGCCTCGACTCCCACTGCCGCGCTCGCCCAGGTCCCCGTCGTCTGGGCGATAGAGCGCGCCGACACCGCGCCCCTCAAGCCAGGGGCCACGTTCACCGTCCTGGTCAAAGCCGAGATCGAGTTTGGCTGGCACCTCTACGGCACGACGCAGCCTTCGGGCGGCCCCATTGCGACGCAGGTGTGGGTGGTTGATGGTGCGCCGTTTTCCCAGGCAGGAACGCTCGGCGCCGAGACCACCATCGAAGGGTTCGACCCGAACTTCAACATCGTCACCCAGTACTACGACGACCACACCGTCTTCCGTGTGCCGGTCCGAATTGCCGCGACTGCGAAAGACGGCCGGTACACGCTGACCGTCAACGCGCGATACCAGAGCTGCAACGAGACCTTGTGCATTCCGCCGCGCACGCAGGCGCTGCGATTGGCTGTCGTCGTCGGGAACCCCGCGGTCGTGCCTGTGCCGACGGCCGTCGCACCTGCCGCTGCTGTGGCTGGCGTCACGCCAGCAGCACCCCCGGCGGGACCACCAACGTCGACCCCCGACGGGGGGGAGGCAGTAGCCCTACGTCGGAAGGTGCCGGACCTTGCCGCTGCGGACGCGGCCACAACACTGAGCGCATACGTGGGGCTGGCGGCCCTTATGGGTGCGCTGTCATTGCTGACGCCGTGCGTGTTTCCCATGGTCCCGATCACCGTGTCGTACTTCACGAATCGTGCGGGTCGCAGCCGGCGGGATTCGATCGTCCATGCACTCGTCTACGGACTTGGCATCGTTCTCACGTTTACCGCTCTGGGTTTCGTATTGGCCATCGTTTTTGGCGCGTCGGGATTGAACCGGTTCGCGTCGAATCCGTGGCTCAATATCGGCATTGCGGTGCTGTTTGTCACGTTTGCGTTCAGCCTGTTTGGTGTCTACGAAGTCGCGCTGCCGTCGCGATTCGTCACTGCGGCGTCGAACGCGTCCAGCGGCGGAGGCTACGGCGGTACGCTGCTGATGGGATTGGCGTTTACGCTCACGTCGTTCACGTGCACGGCGCCGTTCCTGGGAACGCTCCTGGTCGTGGCGGCGCAGGGGGATTGGCAGTGGCCGATGGCCGGCATGCTCGCATTCTCGGCGGTGTTTGCGCTTCCGTTTGTGGCGCTGGCTCTCGCACCGCGCCTGCTCGCGTCACTGCCGCGCTCGGGCTCGTGGCTCGTCGGCGTGAAAGCCACGATGGGGTTGCTTGAACTTGCGGCGGCGATGAAGTTCATTTCGAACGTGGACCTGGTGTGGGGATGGGGCGTCTTCACGCGCGACGTCGTGCTGGTCACTTGGATGGTTATTGCCGCGGTGCTGGCCGTGTACCTGGCGGGGTTGGTGCGTCTGGGCCACGCCCCGCGCATGAGTCGGCCGGGCTTTGGCCGGCTGGCCGCCACGGCTGCGGCGGTCACGCTCGGCGTGTGGCTCGCGCTCGGTGTGGCAGGCCGCAGGCTCGGCGAACTCGAAGCGTTCCTGCCGCCGGCTGACGCCGCGCATCTGGCCGAAGGCGGCGAGTTGCCCTGGATCGTGAACGACTACACCGCGGCGCTGGCCCAGGCCGCAGCCACACATCAGCGCATCCTCGTGGACTTCACCGGCTACACCTGCACGAACTGCCGCTGGATGGAAGCCAACATGTTCCCGCGGCCCGAGGTCGCACTCGAGATGTCGCGCTTCGTCCGAGTGCGCCTCTATACGGACGGGCAGGGCGCCCTTTACGAAGGTTTCCAGAAAATGGAGGAAGACATGCTGGGCACGGTGGCGCTGCCGTACTACGCCGTGCTCGAGCCCGACGGCCAACCGATCGTGGCGTTTGGGGGACTCACCCGGGATGCCGATCAGTTCATCCGGTTTCTTCGCCGCGGTCTGACGGACGCGCGCTAACGAACATCCGCGCGAGCGGCTTGCAGAATCTTGCGATTGGGCGCCTGCACGAACGCGACCGCGACGAGTTCCGCCTGGTCGATCTGCGTCATCGCACGGTCTTCGGCCGCAAATGTCTGGGGCGCGCCTGCAGCGGCGCCTCGTCGGCGTGCGATGTCTGTCGCCAGGCTTCGCGTGATTGACGGCCCGATCGCTGCCAGATCAAACGTGTGCTGCACCGAACCGGTGGCGGTGATGGGCAGGCCCTCGGCCTTGTCGCCTGCCACGCCGCGCACCACCATGTGGTGACTCCGGATACCGTTTTCCCCGCCGAACATCAGCTGCTTCTCCGCGAGCACCACCACCAGTCGGAGGTCCGTGGTGGTGGCGGGCAACTTCGAGACGTCGGTCGTAACCACCACCTTGGTGCCCTGGATCGTGGCCCGCACGGAGAGGGCTGCGTCGGAAGATACTTCGAGCGCTCTGTCGATCAGGCCGATGTACTTTTCGTAGACCTCTGGCGCGCGGTTTCTGCCGCCTCCGCCCAGATTCTCTCCCGCCGGATTGGCCGCCATCGCCCCGCTAATCTGCATCGTCGGCACGCCGTTCACCGCGTAGAACAACCGGCGCGCGTTGCTCTCGGGTGTGGTCATCGGATCCGGACCCGGGATGTGCACGTGATAAGCAAGGTGAATCACGGCGTCGTCGGGATAGCGGTCGAGGGTGGTGTCGAACGCGAGGTCCGCGGCCACGCAGGGCGGACAGGCCGAGCCCGTGAACATCTCAAGCACCACGACGCGGTCGGTGCGACGCGCGGTTGGCACGTACACTTCCGCCTTCATCATCTTCGGCAGCGCGCGATAGCGGGCATTGATGTCGGCGTCGAGCCTGGCCTCAAGGGCCGGCGTCATCGCGTCTGAGTTGCCGTGCTGCTTCGCGTACAGCGTGCGCAGGGCCTCGCCATCGGCGCCGCGCAGGAATGACAGGGCGGCGGCCTTCATGTAGTGGTCCAGTGCCTCGGTCGTTGCGCCTCGGTCGTGTTCGAGCTTCGCCAGTGAGATCAGCGCACCTGGCAGGAGCGGATCCCGGCCGACGGCGTCGCGCAGAATGGCTTCGGCTCTGGCCGGTTCTGCTTTGTAGAGGTTGGTGAGTGAACTGAGGGCGGCCATGTTCACCGGGGCCGTCTTGATCACGTCGAGCAGGAAACTTTCGGCCCGCGCGCGTTCATTCCGTTCGATATACAAGCTCACGAGCGCCGCGACGGCGGCGGGGGATTCCGACGCCGCGGCGCGGTACTCCACCTCGGCGCGCGCCGTGTCGCCTTTGGCCGCGTAGAGCCGGCCCAGCTGATAACGGCCGGTCGCACGGTTCTGGCTGGTGAGCGTGGGCGGTGCCATCGCGTCCACGAGCACGGCTTCAGCGCGGTCGAGCAGGACCTTGCGCGTCACCAGGCGCGCGGCGGCACCGATCGTCTCAGTGAAACGCGCATCGGCGGTCGCACTGGCCGGAATTCTGGCGAGCATGCGATTGAGGACTTCGGCGGCCGAGTCTTCCGCATCGGGCATCTGGAGAACAGCCGACAGAACCTGTGAGTCCACGGCGTTCAGCAACGACGACCCCGGGTACCCCAGGCGAATCTTTTCGAGTGCGGTGAGCCGGTCGGCGAGTGTGGTGATGCGAAGAGCGGCGTCCAACGCCTTTTGCTCCGGCAGCACCACGGCCGGCGCGGAGTCGTCGGACATTTCGCGCAGGGAAGGGTCCTGCGCAGGCGCTTGCTGTGCCCGCCCACTGGTCGTCACCAGGCCGCTGCCGAAGACGCCGGCGGCGACGACCCACGGCGCGACGAATCGCATGACAGACATACCGGCCCCCTTCAGGTTCACGTGACGGGCCTCATTGTAGATCACTCAGTGGGACTGGCCGGGGGATGTCAGGTGCCACCCTGCCCAGGCTGGCTCGTGTAAGATTGCGCTGACTTTCCACCATGGCTGTGCACTCCCGCGTTCGAATCAGGCACTCGCTTCTCCTGGCTGCGCTCGTGTGTGGCGCGGCCGATGGCGCGCGCGGCCGGCTCGACGCGCAGGCGCAGCCGCAATTCACCGACACCGGCACCATTCCCATTCGCGTCGTCAATGGCCACCTGATCGTCCTGACAGACCTGGTGGGATTGCGGTACACCAACGAAGCGAGCTTTGAGATCTCGTTCGAGTATCCGAACGCGCTGACGCTGCATCCGGATCAGTACGGGTGGCTGGGACTCGATCCCAACGATCTCGGACTAGGCGAATCGCCCCTCATTCACATCCTGATCTCGCCGGGCATCAGGCTGTCGATCCCGGCGAAGGAGGTCGCGGCGGAAACGTCCGAGGAGCGTGTGGCGTTCCAGAACTCGATGACCAAGCTGCACTCTGCCGAAATGGGCGAGCGCAAGCTGAAGGGCACGATTGGCATTGGCCTGCTGAAGAAATACTTCGTCACGCTGGACATCTCCGAGAAGCAACTCATCCTCGCGCCCCCCAAAGACACCGGTGAGGCGTCGGCCTCTGCCGACCTCGCCGACGTCGTCATCACCCCCTTCGAGTACGCGAACAACCGGATTCAGGTGGGTCTCAGCTACGGTGACGACCGCCGTGGGACCCTCGCCATTGGCGGCGCCAACTACGACACCGTCATCGACTCGCGCGTCACGAAACCGTTGGGCAAACCTGCCGGCGACGTGAGCCCGCTGTTCGTTGCCGACTCGGGCGCCGCAGGCAAGCGCCTGGACTTGTCGCAGTCACTGGCCTTCAGACCGAGGGCGTTTGGCCTGGCGGCGACGCCTGGGGCCGACAGTCCGCTCGTCATCACCGGTGTCAACTTCCTCGAGCAGTTCCGAATCGAACTTGATTGGAACAACCAGCGCCTGGCCCTCACGCAGAAGGGCATCCCCAAGTACCCGCAGCAGGATTTTGCGTTCTTCGAGGCCGAGAGCAGAGGCACGCCGGAAGCGCTCGAGGCCTATCTTGCGCAGTACCCGAAAGAACGGCTCAGTGGCGATGCGGCTGCGCTCCTGGTGAAGTCGCGCCTTGATGCTGCGGGTTCGGCTGACGCAGATGTCCTGAAGGCCTTGCAATGGGCTGTCAACACCGCCGGCGTGGGCCGTCGCACTGAGACGTGCCTGGAGTACGCGGTCACCTTTGGTGACAGGCCCGGCCGCACCGATCTGGCCATCGCCACCGGCAAGGAAGGTCTGAAGTATTCTCGCGACGCCTTTGACGCTCGCGTCGTGTACGACTTGCACCACCTGCTGGGACAACTGCACATGAAGCAGGCGAAGTGGACCGAGGCGTGGAAGCACCTGCTCTCTGCGGCCTTCATGGCGCCTGACGACATGGCAATCGCGCTCGATTTGGCGCGCGTGTACGACAAGCAGGGACAGACCCGCCGCGCATACGCCCGCTACAAGCGCGTTGCCGCCGCAGGCGGATTGCCCCCCGAGATCGGCGTCGAAGTGAAGGGCGCGATGGACCGCCTGCGCGTCCTGCTCCCGAAAGACGACCCTCTGCTGCGCGACGAAAAGCCGGCTGCAGGCAAAGGGGGAGGCGGACGCTGATGGCGCAGGAACCGCTTCTTCAGCAGCAACTCAACCACCTGGCCGTGCGCGCCCAGCGAAGCCTCGGACGCTGGGCCTTCGCCCGCGACTTCCGGCTGACCGTGCGCGACTCACTCGTGTGGCTGCTCGTTGCGCCTGTCCTCCTCTCTGGCGTGCAGGTGGCGTTGCTCCTCGCGGGCCGCGGGCCTTTGACCTGGCCGACCCTGGCGTGGGTGCTGCTCTCGCTCGCTGGGCCGGTCGGGTTCGTGGTCGCTCGCATGGCCTCCCTGGCGAAACACCGCCAGCTCGGTCGCCGTACCTGCCTCGGCGCGTTTGACCTGCAGCTCAACAGTCATGACCGGCTCGTGACGGCTGACGAGTTCCTCGCCGGTGGCGCGTCGGATCACTTCAGGCAGGCGGCGATAGACGACGCGGCGGACCACATCGCGCGCGCGAGCGAGACGACGCTCGATGAAAAGGCTCTGCCGGCCTGGGCGATTTCGCAACGCAGTTGGGCGGCCGCAGTCGTCGCCCTGGCCCTCATCGTCGGAGCACAGTGGATCGGTCACGTGGCCTTGGGCATCCGGAATGCGCCGGATGCC
>Ga0105044_10001144_pt1 | contig 34942 bp, 37 predicted proteins | sample MAT01_FD_78092 | JGI IMG/M metagenome (GOLD analysis project Ga0105044, IMG submission 78092) | Freshwater microbial communities from Lake Fryxell liftoff mats and glacier meltwater in Antarctica - MAT-01 | ecosystem: Environmental > Aquatic > Freshwater > Ice > Liftoff microbial mat | place...
CTGAATTAAAAAACTTTCAAGAATTATTTAGCGGGCATTGAAGCTTTGGTCATCATCGTTGTGTGAGCCGATAGCTATCGGCTCACTTGTACAATTAGTTCTTTGGGCATCAACCAAGCGAAGAGTTTTACTTAATCGACAATATCTGCAAAGCATTTATTTCTTAACTCTACAACAAAACAATATAACAATCAAATCATCAATCATCAACCATCAACTATGAACCATCAACTATGAACCATCAACCTGCCTTTCACATTCCCCACCTAACCTTTCCCAACGAAATCTGATGTTCAATAATTTGTTTAATTTCTTCTGGTCGTTTGGTTCCGATCAATAAAAAATTACCGTCTTTAAATTCGAGTTGTAAGCCCACTTTGCAGGATTCAGATGTATTGATTGCCCTGGTTGTTTTATGAGCACCAACCCGGATGCCGTATCCACCAAACTCATAAAAAGAATTGTACTCCCGCATATAGGCATCACTCAGTTCATTCCATTCAATGGTAGTCATTTTTTTTTGAAAAGGATAAAACCGGTAATGAATACCCTCGTCATTGATGGAGGTTTTCAGCCGGATGGAAAATAGAAAATATAGGAAGCTAAGTGCTGCAAATTCCATTAAAAATAGCACGAGATTGGTTGCAGGGTTGGGGCCAAATGGAATATCGAAAACAGCCTGTTGAATGATTGCGTATAAGAAGATTATATTCAAGGCCACTATAAGAACCCATGCATACCAGATGCGAAACCTTTGTACCTCATTGAATACTGCTTTATTCATGTCAATTACTTTTATTACAGTGTTACATTGATTTATTTAGTACTGATTGAATGATGTCACTCAATTGTTGCGCCCATTTGAAATACTCCTTACCGGAAGGATGCAACTGATCATGCGCCAAAAACTCTCCATTGTTTCCATCCTGCCGCTGCGAAGTTGTAATGTCAATAAAATGCGTTTGAAAATATTCAGCTTCTGCCTGGCAAATAAAATTATACAGTGCGATTTCAGAGCAAATTTTTTCAGTTGGTTTATTTATTGCAAAAGGCGTTGCACCCCAATCAGGAATACTCAGCACGATTACATGACCGGCCTGCCCGCCTGCCATTTGAATGGCCTTCTCCAGCAATACCCTAAAATGCTCCCGGAATTCGTCTGCACTCCTGTTCTGGTATTGGTTATTGACCCCAATCAATAAACTAACAAAATCATACGCAGGCTGTAGTATTGTTTCATCAATGGCCAGGTTTAAGTCATCCGTTAGCCAGCCGGTTGTTGCTATTATTTCCGGTGCATAAAAGGGGAAGTTAGCTTTTCGTAATAACTGAACCGTTTGATAAGGAAAGCTTTGGTCAATCCCAACCTGCTCGCCAATTGTGTAGCTATCGCCTAATGCGAGATATGAATGTTTCATATCTAAATGTAATAAAAAAGCTGCTTAAATAAAGCAGCTATTAAATTTGAAGTTATGCTGGTAACGGCAATTTTTATATTGGCAATTAACAGTAATGCTTTATGATAAAAAATATTAGTTGGTTACTGCTTTTATTTTTTGCCAAAGGTTATCGTCGAACCCGGAAACTGCAAAACTTGCGTTTGAGGGATCTGATGCATCGCCCATTCGGATCACCACCATATTTTTACCCGGCACCACATAAATCCGTTGATCAGAAGCTCCCATTGCAGCATACATATCAACTGGTGCATTGGGTACCAATATTCCTGGAAAAACGGTTTGACCTCCGGGCACCATATAACTTGTTTTACCATTTAACCACCATAAATAACCATAACCGGGATTTATACTTTGCGATGTGGAAATGCTCTCGTTGAAAAAAGTTTGATTGATAACCTGCTCATTTTTCCATTTTCCCTTGTTAAGTGCAAGCAATCCAAACCTTGCCATACTGCGGGTATTACTGTTATAAATTTTAAATATAACCCCGTTATTCCAAAAGCCTTCCATTCCTATTTTACTTTTCAATTTTGCATTAAAGTACGTTTCAAAAGTTTGGTTGCTGGCCGCTGCTACAACATCCATTAACTTTTGAAATACATTGTGGTATGACCATCTTGTACCGGCATCCGCCATATAGGTTAAGTTTGAAGTAATCACCAACTCACTGGAATCATTGATGCCCGAAGTCATGGTAAGCAAATGCCTTGATGTTATTAAATTTTCTTTGGCTAATGGTTCCTTTGTCCACCCTGTACCTAAATACTGAGAAACCCTGTTATTAATATTAAGCAAGTTTTCCTGCTGGGCTATTCCTGTTGTGGTTGCAACCAGAGTTTTACCTGCACTATTCCACGGCCAGGTTGCTCCTGGGGTATGCCCGTTAAAATATTCTTCGATTACAATTCTTCCATTTACAAGAATTAGAAATGATTTGGTATTTTTTTGAATAAGATAATTTTTTAGCGGTTGTATCGCACTTTCGTTCCATCCCATACCAGCAATAGCTTTTCTTTCCCAGCTGGTATCCGTAATTGAAGGAAAATACATGGTTTCATGAGTACCAGGTTGTGATTCTTCTTTATTACATGCGGAGAATAGGATCGACAATAAGATCAGGATTCTAAAATATTTCATGAGTTTAACATTTAAGCTATCAGACTTGCTAAGTTTCTAAACGTTTAAACCTTGCTATTATTTTTCTCCAATTGACTGATCCATTTTCTGCAAATTGCCAATGGTATTAAACCAATTATTCCAAAGCTACAATCAATGATAACATGAAATAGAGGAATATGCCTGATGGGTGCCGCAATAAATGCCAGCGGAATAATTGCCAGGCAGGCCAGCATGGCCCAATCAATAATCCATTTATTTTTTACCGGATCTTTTAACGGACCAATAAATGCCATAGCAATTACAATGTGTGCAAACGCCAGCCAGTCGTAACCATAAGCAAGCATAGGATATTTTGCATTTGTTTCTACCAATGCCCCATAGACATCCTGCAACCATTTTTGGGCAAATGCCGGCACTAGAGATGGATTGTTTAATAACCAATGTAATTCCGTTTCTACAGGAAAAGCAGTAACACCACTTAATATTAAAGCGATGATAAAAAAAATAATTAGGAGGCGGATTTTTTTAATAAGTTGCATAGATTATTTTAGATATTAGCAATGCCAGACCAGGGCAAGATACTTATTTTGTCATCCATCATATCATTTCTACTACCACCGTGTAACAAAATACCTTTACTATTCTGCTGGTACTTTTGCCAGTACTTCAATCCTTGAAAATGGTTGCTGTCTGGCTTTTTGGTTGCCTTTATTTCTATTCCGATTGTTTCATTGTTCTTTTCCAATATTAAATCTACTTCATTGCCTGCGCTATCTCTAAAGTAATGCATACCGCCATTAATACCGGAATTTACCCGATTCTTTTTTATTTCGGTTATAGCCCAGTTCTCAAAAATGGCACCATAACTATTGTGCTTTGCCAAAGTTGCCTGGCTGCTGATATTTAATAGAAAGCAAAGCAGACCTGTGTCATAAAAAAATAATTTAGGGCTTTTAATGATACGCTTATTTAAATTATTGTACCAGGGTTGTAAAGTATAAACTATATAGCTGCTTTCCAGCACGCCCAACCATGCTAAAATAGTTTTTGTGTCCACACCAACATGCTTTGCCAGTTCATCCCTGTTCAATATTTGACCGGCATAATTTGCGCACAATGAAACAAAACGATTAAAAGCAGAAAAGTTGGTAATATTTCTAAGCAGCCTTACATCTTTTTGCAGATAAGTTTGTACATACCCGCCCATCCATTTTGAAGGATTGAGCTTTTCATTCCATATTTCGGGATAACCGCCGGTAATAATATGTTGGTTGATATTGTCAGTTGCCAGCTTTGCCTTTTGCAATTCAGCATAAGAGAGCGGTAATAATTCTAAATAACCTGCACGACCAGCAAGCGATTGACTTATCTGCTGTTGAAGTAAAAAATTATTTGAGCCAGTTAATATAAACTGTCCCCGTTTAGTATTCTTATCAAGCATCCCTTGTAGTTGCCTGAATACATCCGGAACCCTTTGTACTTCATCTAGTATTGCTCCCTTTGCATATTTTTTCATAAAGGCTGCAATATCAGCATCTGCATCTTTTTGTTGTGCGGGGTTTTCAAAACTAACGTAGGGTTTGCCTTTAAACAATATTTTGCTTAAAGTAGTTTTACCACTTTGCCTTGGTCCGGTGATACAAACTGCCCTAAACTGAGTAAGTGTATATTTAGCATCATCTAGTATTTGCCGTTCTATCATACGATTCCATTTTTACAAAAATATGCAAAAATGGAGTACAATTCCATATTTACATAAAATTGCAAAAATGGATTTTTCGGCGGTAATGCAGTAAAATCAATGTTATTTAATGGGGATACAAGCAGAAAAACTGCCAGTAGCGGCTGTCCACCGAGAATGAATTTCATAAGCCAACCCGCCGGAAGCAATGGCCGGGTCAGTTATCAATAGTTTTTAAAGCCCGTCTTTTGTTGTACAACCGGCTACCAAATCAAAAATAAAAATGCCTTTCAAATTACTATCATCCCCAAAAGTTCCGGATACTTCTAATTTACCTTCATAATAGAGGTGACTGATATTTGCCATGTGACCTTCCTGAATTTTAGCTGCGGTAACAGAAACCTGCGTACGATTCTTGCCTTCTGTAAGCATCACAAACCAGTATTGCTTTATTTTATTTTAAGCTTCGGCTTACTTGCAGAATCTTCCGTTTGCTGGTTAAAAACAGGGCTTAAATTGATCATTAATACACCGATTAGCGGATATTGATATTTCGTAATTGCATATTTTATTAAAAATACTTTTTGTTATTCAATTCAACAACAAGCCATACATAAAAGGCAGATGCTTTATATTTGCAACTGCTGCCATTCTACACTACGATAAAAGTTCAATAACGCACTAAAAGTACAAGTGAGTCCCGAATGACGGGATAAATGGCACAACAATATTGACCAAAGAAATTTAGCTGGTAAAAAAATTGTCTGCTAAATTCTGAAATTTCCGATACTATAATATAATGCCCGGCTACTTTCAGCAACATTGCCTAAACAAAAAAATTAACCAATAAACAATACATTTTATGGCCGCCAAAACAGACAATTTTCAATCGCCCGATTATTTTAATGTAGATGAACTGCTAACCGAAGAACATATTATGATCCGGGAGAGTGTTCGCAGTTATGTAAAGAAAGAGATTTCGCCCATCATTGAAGACTATGCGCAAAGGGCAGAATTTCCCCAACAGATTGTAAAACAACTCGGCGACCTGGGCTGCTTTGGCCCAACAGTGCCGGAGCAATATGGCGGCGGCGGATTGGATTATATCAGCTATGGTTTGATGATGCAGGAGCTGGAACGTGGTGATAGTGGTGTTCGATCTACTGCAAGTGTTCAAGGTAGCCTGGTGATGTTTCCGATTTATCAATACGGCAGCGAAGCGCAGCGGAATAAATATTTACCCAAACTGGCAAGTGGCGAATGGCTGGGCTGTTTTGGATTAACAGAACCTGATCATGGCAGTGATCCTGCAGGCATGCTCACCAATTTTAAAGACGATGGCGATCAGGTGATTTTGAATGGCGCCAAAATGTGGATTAGCAATGCACCTTTTGCACAAGTAGCGGTGGTTTGGGCAAAGGACGAAGCGGGCGATGTTTGTGGTGTGATTGTAGAAAGAGGAATGGAAGGATTTAGTACGCCAACTACCCACAATAAATGGAGCTTACGGGCCAGCGCAACCGGAGAATTGGTTTTTGATAATGTGAAGGTGCCAAAAGAAAATATTTTGCCCAATGTAAAAGGATTGAAAGGTCCGCTGGGTTGCTTAACGAAGGCTCGTTTTGGCATTGCCTGGGGAGCGATTGGTGCGGCCATGGATTGCTACGATATCGCGTTGAACTATGCAAAAGAAAGGGTTCAGTTTGGAAAACCGATTGCGGGTTTTCAATTGCAGCAAAAAAAACTGGCCGAAATGGTAACCGAAATTACCAAGGCGCAATTATTAAACTGGCGCCTGGGTGTATTGATGAGCGCAGGAAAAGTAACACCTCAACAAGTGAGTATGGCTAAGCGAAACTCCTGCGAGGTGGCTACTAATATAGCACGAGATGCACGCCAGATGCTGGGCGGAATGGGTATTACAGGCGAATACCCCATCATGCGCCACATGATGAACCTCGAAAGTGTGATCACCTATGAAGGCACACACGATATTCATTTGCTGATAACAGGGATGGATGTTACAGGGTTGAATGCGTTTAAATAGGAAGAAAAGCCCCTGTCCCCTAAAGGGGAACTTAGGTCGAGTCAGTATTCTAAAACCGTAATAGCTTTAAGATAAGACATCCCTGGCCAGAAATTACATTTCAAATTGTAAATATCACAACCGCCGAATAATGAACAGCACTACAAATTCAAATACTACGAAGAACCCCCTTTGGGGAGCTGGGGGCCTTGTTTCTGTCATAGGAGCAGGTACCATGGGCAATGGTATTGCACATGTATTTGCGCAAGCAGGCTTTGCAGTTACGCTCATTGATGTAAGTGCTGCTCAATTGGAAAAAGCATTGGTTACGATTGGTAAAAATTTAGACCGACAGGTTTCAAAAGGCAGCATTACAGCAAATCAAAAAACTATCGCCCTTAATAACATTACGACCGCTACTGATATTGCAACTGGGGTAAAAAATGCTTCGCTTGTTGTGGAAGCAGCCACAGAAAATATTGAGTTGAAATTATCGATCTTTAAACAAATAGATGCGGCGGCTCCGGTTGATTGTATTTTGGCTTCGAACACTTCGTCTATTTCCATTACAAAAATTGCAGCCGTTACCAAACGGCCTGAGTTAGTGATTGGCATGCACTTTATGAACCCAGTGCCGGTAATGAAGCTGGTGGAAATTATCAATGGTTATGCTACAAAAAAAGAAGTAACGGATTCTATTGTTGAGTTAAGCAAACAATTGGGAAAAATACCTTGTGTAGTAAATGATTATCCGGGCTTTATTGCCAACCGTATTTTAATGCCGATGATCAATGAAGCGATTTATAGTTTATACGAAGGCGTAGCTGGTGTAGAAGCTATTGATACGGTAATGAAACTTGGTATGGCTCACCCGATGGGCCCCTTGCAGTTAGCCGATTTTATTGGCCTGGATGTTTGCCTCAGCATTTTGAAAGTATTGCAGGATGGCTTTGGAAATCCCAAATATGCACCTTGTCCATTGTTGGTAAATATGGTGATGGCGGGTAAATTGGGCGTTAAAAGTGGAGAGGGATTTTATGTTTATACTGCCGGAAGTAAAGAGTTAATGCTGAGCGAAAGATTCAATTAAAAGATGGTAACTTTAATTAAATGAATTCAACAACAAAACCATACGATAATGACCGCATTTTTTGGGATGTGGACGTAGAAAAATTAGACTTTGAAAAAAAAGCTGCTTTTATAATTGAAAGAGTTTTTGAAAGAGGCGATGTGGAAGACATCCGTATGTGCCGGAGATTTTATGGCGATGAGAAGATTGGTGAAGTGCTTTTAAATGCGAAATACCTTCCCTTACGAAAGCTTTATTTAGTAAGTGCTATTTTAGATAAACCATTAACTGCTTTCAAATGCTACATACTAAGACAGTCGAATCCCGAACTTTATCCTTACTGAAAAAATTAATGTCTATAAATGAGTTAAAGGATTTTTATTTGGTTGGGGGCACTGCATTAGCTTTACAATATGGGCATCGCCTCTCAATAGATTTGGATTTATTCACAACAACGGGTTATTCTTACCGGGCAGTTGTTGACTGTTTGAAAAAGGCTTTTGGAAACGATTTTCAGTATGAAGAAAAAGAATCCAATTTTGGCATTTTTTGCTTTATAAACAATATAAAAGTTGACTTGATAAATTACAAACACCAGCAAATTGATGAAGGGATTTTTGAAGAAGGGATAAGGCTGTATTCTTCGAAAGACATAGCCGCAATGAAAATACAGGCCATATTAGGAAGAGCGAAAAAAAAAGATTTTTGGGATCTGGCGCAGCTCCTTGAAGGATATTCCGTTTCCGAAATCAATTCCTATTATTCAAAAAAATTTCCTTCACAACAATTGCTTATTTCAATTCCACAGGCGATCATTTATTTTGATGAGGCTGAAGAAAGCGAAGACCCGATCAGCCTCAAAGGCCAAACCTGGCAATCGGTTAAAAAGATAATTCAGCAAAAAGTTAACGATTATTTGAAGTAGCCTTTGCATTGACACCTTGCTTTCTCTAAAAACATTTTTTACATTCGCACAAAAAAATACAGATGACTGCTGAAGAAGAAGCAATCGATGCATACTTCCATAAATCGGCTGATTTTGTCCAACCCGCTTTAATTCACCTGCGGGAACTGGTACACAAAACCTGTAAGGATGTTGAAGGAAAAATAAAGTGGGGTTTTCCGCATTTTGATTAAAAGGGTGAAATGATGTGCAGCCTGGCGGCATTTAAGCAGCCTGCAAGTTTTGGCTTTGGGAAAGCATCGCTGATGAAAGATCAGGTACTAATCGAAATGGCAAAATCAACAGTTGCCATGGGCCATTTGGGTAAAATTACTTCTTTGAAAGATTTACCCGTTGATAAGAAACTGATTAACTGGATTAAAGCAGCCATGCAATTGAATGAGCTGGGTATTAAACTACCAGCTAAACTCAAGGCTACATCAAATAAAGAACTGATTGTACCGGATTATTTTATCAAAGCGTTGAAGAAAAATAAAAAAGCAATGCAGGCATTTGAAGCCTTTGCTTACTCCCACAAAAAAGAATATACCAATTGGATTACAGCAGCAAAAACTGAAGAAACAAGAAATAAAAGAACGGCTACAGCTTCTGAATGGCTGGCGGAAGGAAAGAGCAGAAACTGGAAATAATAAACACGGGTTACCATTTAAAACCGGGCATCACAAAATAAAAAATGCTCCACCAGTTGTCTTCCAATTGCAGGTATAATTTATAGTGTCCCACATAGTGAATGATTTCACCGTTTTCTAAAACTGCATCGTATTTCAACGTCCCTTCTGCAAAACCCATACCCCTATCGGCTTCCTCCTGAAGTTCAAAATTGACATTATTGATATTGTAGCCATCGTCCTTAAATTGTTCAAAGGCTTCAAAAAAGATATTCATTTTACCAACTACATCTTCTCTTGTTAACTGAAGGCCTTCATCGGTAATGCAGTGCCAGCTAAGCTCTGTACAATATTCTGTAAATTTTCTTCCAAACCAGTTGAGTAAAAAAGAATGTGTACGTTTAATAATGTCAGCTTTATGATTGGGATGGAATTCTTCGTATATAAAATTACTGGTCATGCCGGCCAGCGGCTTTGATTCAACCTTTAGTGTAAACAATTCATCGGTTATAAACTGGTAAATTATTTTAGCATCGTAAGGCCCGTCCAATATGTCAAGTTTAATATCATTGTTGTGCAATAATTTCATCAAGCGCTTGATAGAATTATTTAATTCCACTTCGTCCAATTCTTTAAGAGGCTTATATTCAGGCGAACCTAATCTTTCAAACACCGTGACATATTCAGCATTGGCATACTCGTCTTCAAATGCCATCATACTTTTTAAAAACTGGTTTTCAATTTCAAGTGGCATATCCGCACTAATCCCCATTTGAAAGGAATCGCCATACTGGGCCTTTAATTTAATTTTTAAAAACTCATTTTCTATGCGAAGATTTTCCTGTAAATCATCCGAAAATTTTTCTTCTTGCTCCATCAATTGATTGGTTTAAAATACAATATGCTAAATATCCATAATCTATTTCAAACAACCATGAAATAAATTAAAAATCGTCCAGAAAAGAAATCAGGAGATCATCGTTTAAATTTCCCAACCAATTGGTACGATTCGTCCACCATCTCTAATAGCTGCTTATTTGACAATGCTCCATCAACAATAATGGTGTTCCAATGTTTCTTATTCATATGATAACCGGGAAGAACAGCATCAGGATATTCCTCTCTTAATTCAATGGCCCGTTCCGGATCGCATTTTACATTAAACTGCAAAGGATTGGTATCAAGCGGCACCAGTAAAAAAACTTTGTCATTTACCTTAAAAACAATCAGGGAATCACCAAAAGGAAAACCTTCCGAGACGAAAGGTTTTTGAATAACATAGTCTCTTAATATTTCAATGTTCATCTTTATTGACTTTAAATGATTTTTTTTGCTTTCTTCATTTTTTTATCCAGTTGCCCTGTCAATATATGCCAGAACATCACAAAATCACTCCCCAAACTATACAGTGGATAAGTGAAAGTAGCAGGCCTGTTTTTTTCAATAAAAAAATGACCTACCCACGCAAACCCATAGCCGCAAAATGGTATGGCTACTATTAGCCACCAGTTTTGTAAGACTATTCCGGCAATTAAAAAAGCGATGATTAAACCGGTACCGATAAAGTGTAATTTCCGGTTAGTGGCATCAGAATGTTCCGTTAGATAATAGGGATAAAAACTCCAAAAACTTTTATATTTTTTTTCTGTAGCCATCACAATTGTTTTTTGGAAATTACAAAAAGCATCTGGATCAGTCAATTTTTTTTGTGTCTACATTTTGTAATTCCTTCAACCGGTATAAAACTTCCGTTAACCGGCTTTTGGGTACACCTGCGGTGATATTGCAAAACAACTGCATTTCCTGCGAAATAACGGTACAGTTACATTGTTTCATCAACATCATCACATCATTCATTTGGGTATAATCAAAATGAATGAGATATTTTACTTCTATCTGTTTTGGAACAATGGGCGTTACCTGCAAAACCAGGCTGGTTACGGTTTTATAGGCATTGATTAAACCCGGCACCCCCAATAGGCTGCCACCAAAATATCGTACAACAATTACGGCTACATTGGTAACTTCTTTACTGTCTATCTGACCAAGCATCGGTTTGCCGGCAGACCCTGAAGGTTCTCCATCATCACTTACCCGAAAGTTATTTCCATCCGTGCCGATGCGATAAGCAAAGCAATGGTGCACCGCTTTGGGATGATCCTTTTTAAGCGTTTGCAAATACTTTTTAAAATCGTCTGCTGTTTCGATCGGGTATGCGAACGCAATAAATTTACTACCCCTATCCTTGTATTCAGCCGTGGCAGGCTGCTCAATTGTTTTGTAAAATTCCTGATCACTCATAATTATCCAAAAGCGATTAATGCAATAGCTGCGATTGATAAAAGAATTCCTGCCCAGTTTATCATAGATAATTTCTCCCTGAATAACAACCAGGCTACCACTGAACTAAACAATACAATCCCCATATTATTAACCGGAATTTTAGCGCTGCTTTGCAACGGACTTATTTTTAAAAATTTCATTAAAAACCAGATTGAAAAATAATTCGGTATTCCAATCAATACGCCAGCAAGCAGGTTGGAGAAGGAAAACTTTTTTTTACCACTGAATAACTGGATGAGTAAAATTAGGGATCCAATGCAGGCTGCCGAAAAAAAACCGGTGATTAAAAAAGCATTGCTATTTTCATCCGTGATATAATTTTTTTGAACATGGTTAATCACAGAATCCAGCAAGCCACTTCCAATAAACAAAACAACCGGTAATAAATATTGAAGCCCGCCCGACTTAAGCCCGTTGACTTCTTTATTCTTGGCAGGTTGGTAACAGGTTAAAGCAACAGCTAACAGGGCAACACCAATTCCCAACAGCTTAAGTCCCACCAGCACTTCTCCGTATAAATACACTGCCAATAATACCGGTATCGCCAACGATAATTTATTGGCAACGGTTGCTACAGCCACACCACTTTTTTGGGTAGTGATGCCAATCAAATTGAACAATCCAATGAACAAGACTCCCATGGCACATCCCCATTGAACCCAGGTATCACTAAATGACTGCATCGTAACCGGGAATGAGCCATTTACAATTGAACCGGTGATTACACAGAAGATGTAATTAAACACAATTGCCTGAAAAATATCAATATGATACCTTTCACAAAATTTAAAAGCAAGGGTTAAATAGCTGCTTAAAACAATACTACCCAAAAGAAATATCATGCGTAACCTGGTTAAATATGTTTATAGTAATCAATCGTGTCTGCGTAATTTTTTTCGCCTGCTATTTTTTCCGCATTCTTCAGCAATGGTGCCTGTATCCCATGCTGTATTACTAATCCGGTATTGGTGATGACAATTGCTTCATCCCAACAATTCTCATCAATAAAAGATTGTAATAATCGGGAGCCACCTTCTACCAATACACTTTGAATATTCAGTTGATAAAGTGCTGCCATCATTTGATAAACAAGGCTTTGATCGCTTTCAATTTTATAATAAAGAAGGTTATCCTCCTGCGACTGTTGAATGGCATTGAACACAATCGTTTTCACGCTTCTATCAAATAAATGAAGCGTCTGTGGCAATCTCAACGTTTTGTCAACCACCAATCGAACAGGATTATTACCTTTCCAAAACCTGGTTGTTAAGGTAGGATCGTCCTTCAAAGCGGTATTTGTTCCTACTAAAATAGCAGCGGCTTCACTTCTCCATTTGTGTACCTGGCGATTGGTAAATTCATTGCTAATCAATAGGCGGGTGTCATCGCCGGCACCAATAAACCCATTGGCAGTTTGTGCCCATTTTAAAATTATAAAAGGTCTTTTTTGAGTATGAAATGTAAAGAAACGTTGATTAAGATACGATGCCTCCTTTTCCAAAACAGGCACGATTACATCAATTCCAGCTTCCCGTAATTTTTGAATACCCTTTCCATCTACCTGCTGAAAGCTATCGCCACAGCCGATTACAACCACCGGTATTTTGCTTTCAATAATCAAATCTGCACAAGGCGGCGTTTTACCAAAATGCGAGCAAGGCTCCAATGAGCAATACAAAGCTGACTCTTCAATCAAATGCTTGTTTTCGGCGGCAACACTATTGATGCAATTTACCTCTGCATGAGCCTGGCCATATTGCTCGTGATACCCCTCACCAATAATCCGGCCTTTATATACTAGTACGGCTCCAACCATCGGATTGGGCGCTACATTACCTGCGCCTAACCTTGCCAGTTGAATGCACCGTTGTATATATGTTTCATGTATAGTCAGGCCGCAAAAGTATGAATAGAAAATTAACTAAGTTTGCTTTAATGACAAACAGGGAGATATACAGGTATTATTTAGAACAGCTCGGGATGATTTACAATACAAGCGAAGCTGCAGTAATTACTGATTGGGTATTTGAAAAGATGGCCGCTTTAAAACGAGCTGACGTTATTGTCAACCCGGATAAAAACATGCCTCATGAACAGTTGGCTCAATTAAACAATTGCCTGGCACAACTACTGCAACATAAGCCTGTACAATATGTTTTAGGCGAAGCCTGGTTTTACAATATGAAATTGAAAGTTAATGAAGCTGTTTTAATTCCCAGGCCGGAAACAGAAGAACTGGTGAAGTTGGTGGTAGATGATTGGAAACCCGTTATTCAAAATAATTTAGCGGCAGAAGACAATCAGCGGATAACTGTGCTGGATATAGGAACCGGAAGCGGATGTATTGCAATCGCAATAAAAAAACAATTGCCCCAAATAGCAATGCAGGCAATAGAAGTTAGTGCCGGAGCTTTAAAGATGGCAACAGACAATGCACTGGAACAACAAGTATCAATCAATTTTATGCAGGCGGATTTTTTAGATGAATCTGCCTGGAAAAAATTGCCTTTGTATGATGTCATCGTTAGCAACCCCCCCTACATACCAATTAATGAAAAAGAAAGTTTAGATAAAAACGTTACTGCTTTTGAACCACACACTGCTTTATTTGTACCTGAAAACAAGCCGCTTTTATTTTATGAAAAGATTGCAGCCTTCGGCGAAAAGCACTTGAAGAACGGTGGTAAAATTTATGTGGAAGTACACGAAAATTTTGCAAAGGAAACTGCCAAAGTTTTTGAGCAACATTACCGGGTAGCAATAAAGCAGGATCTGTTTGAAAAGGAAAGAATGCTGGCAATTACAAAACGAACGAACGAATAATAAAACGCTTACTTGCTATTCATTTCCCGTTACTGTTGCAGAAGTAGTAGCACCCAAACGCCTTGCAACTTTCATTACTTTTACAATTTCCCCCCATTGCGCTACAGAATCTGCATTGATTACAACTGCGGGTTTAATGCTATCGCCCTGGTTGATATACTTTCTCAAAGCAGATTCCAAAGAATCCATTTGAATAAGCCTTGAGCCCACATAAACATTTTTATCCTTATCAACACTTACCACCACACTTTGCTTTGTTTTAGTATCGCTCTTTGCTCGTGGCACACTCATCTTTATCACATTCGGATTGGCCAATGTTGATATCATTAAAAAGAACATCAACAGTATAAACAAAATATCATTGAGTGGCCCTGTGTCCACTTCATTATGACTTTCTCTTAATTTATTTCTTCTAAGGCCCATTTTGTTGATTGATGGTTGATAGTTGATGGCTAAAAGTTGATGCAAACTTCGGGAATCCCCGTTGATCGCATGAAGTTTTCGTTCATCATTTCTTGCTCATTATTCATCATTATTTGTGCGGTTCCTGTAAAATATCAATAAAGTCGCTGCTGGCAGATTCCATCCGGTTGGCGGTGCGGTTTATTTGTGTATCCAGATAACTGTAGCCGAGATAGGCTAACATACCTATGATCAATCCACTGGCGCTTGTAATTAATTTGATGTACATCGCATCTGCTATCTGGCTTACCGACGGATTGCTAATAGTTGCAAACTCTTTTAGCAACAGAACCAGCCCCACAATGGTACCCACAAAGCCAAACAAAGGCGCAATGCGGGATATCACTGAAAGAATCGAAAGATTCTTCTCCATCTTGTACATCTCCAGCTTCCCTACATTATCCATACTTTTCTCAATTGCATCAATAGGTTTCCCAATTCGCTGGATACCTTTATCAATCATTCTGGCAACCGGATTGTCGGTATTTTTGGATAAACTTCTAGCAGCGGCTACATTACCGGTAATAATATGATCACGAATGATCCGCATAAAATTCTCATCAATCTTACCGGCCTTTTTTACTGCCAATAATCTTTCTATAAAAAAGAAAACAGCCAGCGCAAATAAAATACCCAATGGTATCATAAGCGGGCCACCTTTGCTTAATAAAGTCCAAACGGACTCCACTTCCCCTGTAGTTTTTGCTGCGGTTCCAAGTGAATCAACCTGTAGTAATATGTAAAACATTGAATAAATGATTTAGGGCAAAAGTAATTGTTTCTGTCTTCATACGATTATTGTACCAACAATACTGCAATATGGATTTGTAAACGCAAACGATAAACCTCTTCCATGTAAATAATTGTTAAAGAAAAAATCAGTTCATTCAGAAAAATTTTAATAAAAACAACGCTTTGAGCCAAATCAATAAATTTTTCAAGCGGTTTCAAATAGTAAGCAAGTAGTCGCTTTTATTAAAACTGTTTTCATCTATATAGAATTAGGCTCCCCGGAAATAAAAAAGCGACACAAAATAAATTGTATCGCTTTATATTATCCCGTGGAAAGAGTAATCATTTAAAAGGGCAAATCATCTGCGACCGGTGCGCTTGCAACAGGAGCCGCACTTGGTGCAGGTGCTGAGTAGGAAGAACCTGGTGCATTATTAGCAGCGGCTTGTGTTGAATTCTGTCCGGCATTTTCGCTTCTGGAGCCTCCAAGCAACTGTACACTTTGCACTCTCATTCGCAAAGTAGCCGCAGCCTGACCTTCCTTGTTTAAATATCCATCTGCTTCCGGACTTCCTTCCGCGTATACAAGTTGTCCTTTCGTTAGATAGGGTGCAACGGCTGTTCGGTCTGTCCAATAAGCACATTCAACCCAAGTTGCCCGCTCTTTTTGAACCCCTTGGGCATCCTTGTACCTCTCCGAATGCACAACACTGAAATTGATAACGTTTTTTCCATTTACTTCCTTTACGATGCAGTCTTTACCAAGATTGCCAACGATTTGTAACTTAATCATAATTGTGTGTTTTAATGTGTGTGATGTATCTGAATTTGAAAATTATGAAACTTTACCTTTTGATTTATAAATTTTTGCCCACAAATAATACAGTTTGGTTTTATGTAACCCCTGATTTTAATTATCCAATTGTATGCAATACATTATTGGGTTAAAATGCCGTTTACATTAAAAAAAACAGCTTTATAAATATTAGGATCAATATGCCCGAAAAATGCAATGTAAAAACTGGTGAACAACCTATTATGAATCAACCTGCATTTACTACTCACTTCTAACATTAAACTAATTCATTTTCTTTTTCAATGTAGTCACCTGGCTTTGTAAATTATTTACCATACTCGCCAGCGAGTTCATATCCCAACGCTGCTGTGCACTTACTTTACTAATCACCATTTGTGCCAGCCACAACTCCACCACATCTTCCGCATTTACCTGGTAGGGCTGGTACTGCGGATTGTCACTTACCAGGGTTAGTTTATTTTTAGCCCTGTTATTCTTAACAATTCGCTTATATACAATCCCTTCATTTCTACTCACCAATATATAGGCCTGATCATTTTTTACATCCTCTGTATTGTCTATCTTCTCTCCTACTATGATACTTCCGCTGGGGGTAGGCATCATACTATCTCCAATAATTTCAAATGCCCGGTAGTTGCCACCCGCCAGCATGGGAAGGGTAAAAGTATTCAGCTCGTCTATAAATTCGCTATCAGCATAACCAGCAAGATAACCCGCTGCTGCTTTTACCGGAACAAAATGAATGACATTTCGATCTGCAGTCATCATCTTTTGCTGCCTTCGTTTAGCTAAAAAACTGTTATCGGTATTACTTAGATCCTTTAGTAATAATTCATCCAGGCTCAGCTTAAAAATATCACCTACAATTTCCAGTACTTCAAGACGGGGATCGGCTCTTTCTTCTTCGTAAGCGCCTATCAGGGAACGTTTGATTCCGAGCTTAACCGCAAACTCTTCCTGTGTCCATCCACGAAGTTTTCTTAAATATTTAAGATTTTGTCCAGCTTGTGACATAATGAAACTAATTTGATTAGCACAAATATACTAACTATTTTAGTTTATCCAAATTTAATATCATTTTTTTTTAGCATCTTCATTTTTCTTTTGAATGGCGCATCAATAAATTTTTATACATCAATTGGTTAGCCCTTATTTTTGTACAAAATAATTTGATATGCAATTAGTATTGGTATTACACAATCTTTTACGTTGGGCCGTTTTGTTATTTGGGGTATGGACACTGGTCAATGCACTTACAGGTGTTTTTAGCAAACGCAACTACACTGCCAACGACAACCGCAGTAATTTATTTTTTATGATATTTTGTGACGTTCAATTGTTGATAGGATTGATATTGTATTTCTCTAACTCCTGGTTCGATCGCCTGAAAGATTTAGGGAATAACATGAAGGATCCCTACAATCGCTTTTTTACCATGGAACACATGAGCCTTATGCTTGTTGCCTGGATACTAGTGCATGTAGGACGGGCTTCTGTAAAAAGAGCAGGAACTGATGCGGCCAAACACAAACGCATGCTTATATTTTTTGGCATCGGACTACTGCTTATATTGGTTTCCATTCCATGGCCATTTAGGGAAGTAATCGGTAAACCATATTTCAGATTGTTCAACTAAAGGATTTTGTAAACTCATACGTATTATGGCTAAAGCAATAGCATTACCCACCATTTTAATTACCAATGATGATGGCATTACAGCCCCGGGTATTCGGAATTTAGTAGACGCAGTAAAGGGCCTTGGTAAAATTGTGGTGGTAGCGCCAGATAAACCTCAAAGTGGTATGGGACACGCCATTACCATCGGCCAGCCGCTAAGAATGCATAAGGTGGAAATGTTTGAAGGAATTGAATCCTGGCAAACAAGCGGCACGCCGGTAGATTGTGTTAAGCTGGCCGTTGACAAAGTGCTGCACCGCAAACCGGATTTATGCCTGAGCGGTATCAACCATGGTGCCAATCATTCCATCAATGTTATTTATAGCGGCACCATGAGTGCTGCAATGGAAGCCTCCATTGAAAGCATTCCGAGTATTGGATTTTCTTTAATGAATTTTAACTACGAAGCAGATTTTGAGGCTTCTAAATTTTATGTAAGAAAGATTGTAAGCAGCCTGCTTAAAAAGAAGATGGATAAACACATGCTGCTAAATGTAAACATCCCTTCAGCTCCCATGGAATTGATAAAAGGAGTAAAAATTTGCCGACAAGCTTATGCCAAATACCAGGAAGATTTTTTGCAACGGAAGGATCCACAGGGAAAAAAATATTACTGGCTCACCGGTGCTTTCGTAAATTTTGATAAAGGCACCGACACTGATGTTTGGGCATTGGAAAATAATTATGTGAGTGTTGTTCCTGTTCAATTTGATTTAACAAACTATAAATTGAAACAGGAATTGGAAAAAAAATGGAAGATATAATGACATTTAAAAAAGATAATTTTTGGCTGGGTACCATTTTGGGATTGATTGGCCCCGTTGTTGGTTTTACAATTTTCAAACTGGTTAAATACAATCGTTTTACTTTGATGGAAATGTACCAATGGATGACCATGAACCATAACCTGATAACTGCCTGGATCAGTGTTTCGCTTTTTGCCAATGCCCTCTTGTTCACATTATTTGTAAATGCCAGGATCGATAAAACAGCAAAAGGAATTTTTTTAGTCACGGTGATCTATGCGGTTGTTGCATTGCTCATTAAATTTTTTGGTTAATCCCCTTATTTCAATATATGCAAACGCATCCCTGGTTTAAAGATTGGTTCAACTCACCCTATTACCACCAGCTTTATTTTAACAGGGATGAGGCCGAAGCCGCTGCCTTTATCGATAAACTCGTTGACTATTTAAGACCTCCGGCAAACGCCCGCATACTGGATGTAGCCTGCGGTAAAGGACGACATTCCATCCACCTGGCACAAAAAGGATTTGATGTTACCGGCATCGACCTGAGTGAAGACAGCATTGCGGATGCATTGAAGTCAGAATCTGATCAGTTGCATTTTTACAGGCATGATATGCGCCTCCCTTTCTGGATCAATTATTTTGATTTTGCCTTTAATTTTTTTACAAGTTTTGGCTATTTTAAAACGAACAGAGAGCACGACAATGCCATCCGCACCATTGCGCAATCACTCAATAGTAAGGGCTGTTTTGTATTGGATTACCTGAATGTACATTATGCAGAAGATAACCTGGTACACCAGTTTGAAAAGGAAATTGACGGCGTAAATTATTTCATTACCAAATGGTTGGATGAAACTCATTTTTACAAAAAAATAGTGGTAGAAGATGAAGCCCTGGAAGAGCCCTTGATCTATACCGAAAAAGTAGCAAAGTTTTCTTTAGGCGATTTTACCGAAATGTTTGCCTACCAGGGCTTGCAAATCCAGGAAGTATTTGGCGATTATAATTTTGGCCATTATGATGTAAGAAAATCACCGAGGTTGATTGTGGTGGCAAGGAAGAAATAAAGTCAATTTTATTTTTTTATTGTCCCGGCAAAAAAACAGCTTTGGGCATCATCGTTGTGTCACTCACTTGTACGGCATAACAATGTGGATCTTTGATTACGTTGTATGAAAAGCAATGAGCCATTGATAAAATGATTCTAAAAACGACTTGAATCCCTTTCGATGTTTCTCCTGAGCTTATTCTAAAAAAAACATACTAGTGTTGAAAAACCATTTTTTTTCTCAACAAGTAGTTTAAGAATAGCTAACATTGTCTACCGTCCATGATTATTCACCAGCATCCATTTGGCGGTTTCGTAAATAGCTGAAGTTAATGCAGAGAGGTGCTGCTTAATGGAGTCTGTTTGTTTACCTGTTAACTGCGGTAAGTCTTTTCTTATTGGTAACAACTCTTCTTTAGTGATCCACAAATTTTTTGTGTAATAGTAATCATTGTTCACTATCCCAATCTTACCCTCATCATGGTGAATGATAAATGCGGCATCTTCTTTCCCGCTTTCATTTAGTAAATTTCTACCTAGTGTTTTATTGGTAAAGGGCTGAAAAATCATACTGGCCAAAGTAGGAAGCACATCAATTTGCGAAACCGTTTCATTTCTTTTTTGAGGCATCAATAATGCGGGTGCATAAAATAACAAAGGCACATGTTCATCGTTTAATCGTTGCTCTGTCCACACCTCGGGGTACATCGCTGCTGCGTTGCCTTCCACCCCATGATCGCCTACAAATACAAAAATGGTATTGTCAAAGTAAGGTGATTGCTTCGCAGCTTCTATAAATTTTTTATAGCAATAATCAGTGTAGCAAAAAGCATTGAACTCTTCCAACGATTCAAAACCATATTGCTTCAGTTCTTCATCGCTTACTTTTCGTGGAATAAAATCTTTGTCTTCTGCAGGTATTGAGTAAGGGCGGTGATTATCCGATGTTTGTATGATGGTAAAGAAGGGCCTGCTTTGTTCTCTCATCACTTTATCTGCCTCTAAAAATAAATTTTTATCGCTGATGCCCCATACATTTAATTTGGGCGATGAGAATTTCCCTTCTTCATAAATCACTACATCGTAGATGTTATTGATCAGGCCACGAAAATTATTAAAGTCACTGCTTCCCCCGAGAAAATACATTTTTTTGTATCCTTCAAAACTGTTGATGATGGTGTACTGATTGAGCGATTCGAGGTTACGGGTACTGAATTTAGATAACTGCACATCGGGTATTCCGGTAAGTATTGCAAACACACCCCTTGCCGTTCCAAACGTAGGTGAAAAACAACGGTCGAAGAAAATACCCTCTTTGGTGAGCTCATTAAAAAACGGTGTACTGTTTAATGGATTTCCACTCATGGAACTTTTGTACATGCTAAAACTTTCGCAAATCACCAACACTACATTTGGTTTACTTTCCAGGGCAGTGCTGCCCGGATGCATGATGCGTTCATAGGTATTTTCTCTTGTATTCTTCTTGTCTAGCTGAAGAAAATCGCTGATGGCATTGTAATATTTCTTTGCCTTTTCCTCATTAAAAACCGGCGTACGAAAGCGAAGGGTGGTAAAGAAATTCTGCAGCGGATTGAGTGCCAAATAGCTTTTAAAATTATCGTTTAATTTAAAAGCATCGCTCCACATGAGTGGCTTGAATGATAAGAAGCCAAAAAGAAACCAGGCCAATATTACGATGGTAACCGTATGCCATATTCTACGGTAAGAAAATTTATGAATGTTAATATTTTGCTCTTCTACACTCACATGCGTTTTCTTAAACATCCAGGTCATCATGGCTACAGCGCCCAATAAGCCTGCAAAAATCCAAACGATAGGATAGCTTTGCCAAATCATTTCAAAAGATATTTTGGCATCTTCTGCAAAGTTTAACGCACTGGCATTTAAGCGGGTACTTACGTAAGCGAAATGTCCAAAATCGGCTCCAAAGAAAAACAACAGCAGCAAGGTGATTACTGCCAGGTAAATGGCCCAGCCTTTTTTACAGCGCTCTGAATAAAAAGGAGAAAATTTAGGAAACAAAGAAACACAGGCAATGGGCAATAGCACAATGGCTATCCACCGGAGATCATACTGCAGCCCCAGCCAAAAGGATGAAAATAACGAAGACACTTCGATGTTGGCTGGCTTAAAAAAAAGTAATGTTGCTATCCGGAAAGCACTGAATATACATAGGTAGATGATAAATAATTTGATAACCCACTGTATAGTTTTGGGGAATTTCCACCGGATGAGCATAGTTGAATAGGTTTTCCTTTAGCATTGAAAGGCTACAAATTTACCAATGTTAGTTGGATTTGTACTGGTTATTTTGCACCTGCAATACCAGCCATTACTAATATGCACCTTCGATAGAGTCAAAAGCGATCATTGCAAATTCAACGAATGTAGAGCCGGAAAAATAAATGATAATTTTACCCGTAATTTTACCACATCAGTAATAATTAGTTAGAACCAATTATCAAGCGAAACCAATGTTGACCACATTACAAAACTGGGACCGATGGTTGTTTACAAAAATCAATCACGACTGGACAAATTCTTTTTTGGATTATATATTTCCATTGTGGCGAGAAGCCATTACCTGGGTGCCTTTGTATATTTTTTTATTGGTATTTGTATTTATAAATTTTGGCAAAAAAGCCTGGCCATGGGTAGCCGGTTTACTGGTAACTGTTTTATTGACAGATCAAATCAGCAGTCATATTATAAAGCCATACGTAGACCGGATGCGGCCCTGCCACGATATCTACCTGGCAGATAACATCCGTTTATTACTGAGGTATTGCTCGGATAGCCGGAGCTTTACCTCCTCGCATGCAACCAATCATTTTGGGGTTACATTTTTTATTTACTTTACCATGAAACCCTATTTTAAAAAATGGGGCTACCTGTTTTTTGCATGGGCTGCCACCATCAGTTACGGTCAGGTGTATATTGGTGTGCATTACCCGCTGGATGTAATATGTGGCGCATTACTCGGAAGTTCAATTGGTTACTTCATTGCGGCATTCTTTAATAAAAAAATCGCTATTTCATTATTTGATCAACCGTCCAATACCATCGCAAGTGTATGAAAAAAGAAGTATTCCTCCAGATACTGGCCGTTTGTTTTTTTACTTACCTTTTAGGCATTTTTTGTGTTCCGCTAATGGATATTGATGCAACCCAATATGCCTCCATGAGCAGGGAAATGTTAAGAAATGGATATTACCTTCAACTATACGATTTGGGCAGAGATTACCTGGATAAACCTCCTATGCTTTTCTGGCTCAGCAGTGCCGCCATGAAAATATTTGGGGTACACGACTGGGCTTATCGCCTACCCTCTTTTTTATTTTCCATACTGGCCGTTTACAGTACTTACCGGCTGGCGTTATTATTTTATAAAAAAGAGATTGCCTACCTGAGTGCAGTGGTACTGGCATCTTGCCAGGCTATGTTTTTAATGAATCACGATGTAAGAACAGATACCATGTTATTGGGCTGGGTAACCTGCAGCATCTGGCAACTAGCTGAATGGTATGAATACAAAAAATGGAAAAACTTACTGATAGCAGGCATTGCCATTGCAGGTGGTATGATGACAAAAGGCCCGCTGGCACTGATGATTCCGGTATTTGCATTTGCCCCTCATTTCCTCCTCAAAAGAAAATGGCAGGAATTTACCCGCTGGCAATATATCCCGTTGCTATTGGTAATTGCTGTATTGTTAATCCCAATGAGTATTGGATTGTACCAGCAGTATGATTTACAACCCGGCAAAACAGTATTAGGAAAACCAATCAGTTCCGGCTTACGCTTTTTCTACTGGACACAAAGCTTTGGCCGCATCACCGGAGAAAATACATTGAAGGAGAATGGTTCGTTTTTCTTTTTAATACAAAATATGTTGTGGAGCTTTTTGCCATGGATTCTGTTCTTTTTATTAGGGCTGACAGTTGCCATTAAAAACATCGTTCAACAACGTTTTCTGTTAACCGAAAAAGAAGAAGCAATTACGCTTTCAGGTTTTGTAGTTACCTATTGTGCGCTGGGTAGCAGCAAGGTACAACTACCTCATTACATCAATGTGGTGCTGCCGTTTGCAGCTATCATTACCGCCCATTATTTGTACGGTTTACTGTTTACCACCAAATGGAGTGGATGGAGAAAACCGTTGTTTGTAACGCATACAATCATTTTTACTTTACTGTGGATTGCTTTGCTTTTACTCATGACAATTCCATTTAAGAGTATTCCTTTGTATGCCGGAATTATTGCTGCTTGTTGCTTTGCTGTTTTTATATTATTGGTCTTTGCTAAAAGTCTTTTCCTGCCTAAGCTGTTGGCCATTTGCTTTTTTACTTCTATTGGTTTAAATGTATTTTTAAACACGGCTATTTATCCTTCTCTGCTTCAATACCAAACGGGTAATATAGCAGCAAAATTTATCAACGATCAAAAACTGCCAAAAGACAAAGTGTTGATTTACGGGGATGTGGTGGACGCAAGGAATTCGCTTTATTTTTACGGGGATTGCTTCTTTAAAAAAATCAGCAGCCCAGATCAGCTATTGCCCGGCAGCTACCTGCTAACCACCAAAAAAGATTATGAAGAGATGCCTAAAACACGTCCTTTAAAAATCATCTTTACCGGCAACGGTTTTCATGTAACCAAACTTAATTTTAAATTTATGAATCCAGCGACAAGGGCAGGAGAATTAATACCTTTCTATATTGTGCAGGTGAACTAGGTGTAAGTGGTGAGTGATGAGTGATGAGTAATGAGTGATGAGTAATGAGTGGTAAGTGATGAGTAATGAGTGATGAGTGATGACAATCCTACTTTCAACGTCGTTTACTTATAGAGTCTGACTATTTCCAAAATCAATCATAAAACAGGAAAAAAATTTAAAGCTATTTTATACATTCATAATTTTTAATTTGAAGATAAAGAGACAAAAAGTTTAGTTCTTTGCATGCCAAATTCAATTACATCATACACCTTAAAAAAATGGGTTTTAGATTTAATATGAATCATCAAATAAATCAATAAAAAAAACGCCCACGCTTTCTACGCCAGCTTTTCCGGTATCATCCTTCCACCCTCATTGGCTCCCCTTGCGCCAGCTTCATGATATTCTGCATCCTGGTTTACATTCCACAAATCGTAAAGTTCTTCGCCGGCAATAATATTTTTTGCTGCCAGCATTGCGGTCATCATACTATGATCCTGGTTATTGTATTTGTGCATACCATTGCGTCCCATCAGGTAGAGGCCTTTGTAATTCTCCAGCCCGGTTTTAATGGTTTCAATATTAGCAGCATAAAAGTGATCATATACGGGATACGCTTTCTTTTGACGCACCACATAACCATCCGTAATATCCACTGCATTGGCAAGCCCAATCTGTTCAATTTCTTTTTTTCCCAGTTCAATCAGGGTTTCATCACTGCTGGTCCACATGCCGTCTCCTTCAAAACAAAAATACTCCAGCCCATAACAGGCCATTGACGGATCAGGCACCATGTAAGGGCTCCATGATTTAAAGTTTTGCACCCGCCCCACTTTTACAGAAGGATCATGGATATAAATCCAGTTATCATCAAATTTATTTTGATCTTTCAATATCAATACAACTGTAATAAAGTCCCGGTACTTTAATTGTTTGGCTGCATCCAATGCAGACCCAGGTACCGCTGGTGAAATAAACGGCACCAACTGTGCCATAGCGGTAGACGATAAAACAAAATCAAAATCCTCATATTTTTTACCCTGCACGGTATCAACCGACCATCCATTGCCTGTTTGCCTGATTCCACTTACTCCCTCATTCATTAAAATTTCTACACCCATTTTCTTACACTTATCAGCACACACATCCCACATCATTCCGGGACCGTATTTTGGATAACGGAATGTATCAATCAGCGTTTTTATGATCTTGTCTTTATTCCCGGATTGCTTCGGCTTAAACAATGCGTTCATTATAGCGCTGCTCAACGAAAGCCCTTTAATGCGTTGCGCCGCCCAATCGGCTGATATCTCTTTGCAGGAAATACCCCAAACTTTTTCGGTATAGGTTTTAAAAAATATATTGAACAACCTTTCTCCAAACTGGTTAATTACCCAATCTTCAAAATTAACAGGATCCTTTACGGGAAAGGCTTTTGCTTTTAAATAACTCATTACACACAAGGCCGATTCAATAATACCGAGTTTAGTCAATGCTTCGGTTGCCACTAACGGGTAAGAAAAAAACTGCTTGTTGTAATAGATCCTGGAGCTTCGGGGCCGGTCAAGCATATCATTGGAAAGTATCTCTGTCCAAAAATCTTCAACTTCCTTACTCTTTGAAAAAAATCGATGCCCACCAATGTCAAAAAGATAGCCTTTATAGCTTTCAGTTCTTGAAATTCCGCCCACATATTTTGGATCCGATTCAAAAACAGTAACCTGTTGACCAGCTTTTGCCAATAAATAAGCAGCAGTTAATCCGGCTGGTCCTGCACCTATGATTCCAATCTTTTTTTGCATGATGGGTGCAAAGATATAAGCAACATCTCTATGAAAAAAATAGTTAACAAAATGAAACCAGTTCATAAAAACGGGCGATATATAAAGATTTCTTTATGAATATTTTGGATGAAAACCATCATTTAATATAGAATATAGATATTTGCACCTGCAACCGTTATACAAAACGGCGGTTGTGGAATAATCAACTATGACGGAAATTTTTATATTATTGGCATTGGTATTAATAAATGGCTTGTTTACAATGAGTGAAATTGCATTGGTGAGTGCAAGAAAAGGAAGGCTGGAAAGCATGGGTAACAAAGGAGATGCAAAAGCAAAAGCAGCACTACATTTAACAGAGAATCCTGATAAATTTTTATCGACTGCACAAATTGGTATTACACTGATCTCCATCTTAACAGGTGTGTACTCCGGAGAAAAATTTAGTACCCAATTAAAACCATTTATTGACCAAATCGAATTTTTAAAACCCTATGCCGATACAATTTCTATCGTATTAATTGTGGTGTTGGTTACCTTTCTTTCTATTGTATTGGGCGAATTGGTACCCAAAAGAATTGGCTTAATCAGAGCTGAAAAAATTGCCCGTTTCGTAGCCGGCCCAATGAATTTATTATCATCAATCGCCTACCCGATCGTGTGGCTTTTAAATACCATAACCAGCCTTATATTCAAACTGTTTAATATTAAAGTACTGCCAGATTCCGCAGTTACAGAAGAAGAAATTAAAGCCATGATTACCGAGGGAAGCGAACATGGAACCATTGAAGAAGAGGAAAAAGAAATCATTGAACGGGTCTTTCATTTAGGCGACCGCAACATTACTTCGCTGATGACGCATCGTACTGAAATTGTTTGGTTTGATATGGAGGATACGGTGGAAACAATCACCGAGCAACACGACCAGATCAATTACTCAACTTACCCGGTTTGCGATAAAACGGTGGATGATATCAAGGGAATTATTTACATCAAAGATCTTTTAAAAGCCGCCCCAGGAACCGTTTTAAAAGAATTAGCCAAAGCTGCTTTGTTTGTTCCTGAAAATAACAGCGCTTACCAGGTGTTGGAAAAAATTAAGCAAACAAAAATTCACAGTTGTTTTATAGTGAATGAATATGGTACACTGGAAGGTATGCTTACCCTGAATGATATATTGGAAGCCATTGTAGGCGATGTTCCGCAAACAGGACAGGAGGAATATGAAATTATTGAGAGAGCAGATGGCAGCTACTTGGTAGATGCGCAAATTACTTTCTACGACTTCCTGAGCCGGTTTGAAAAAACAGAATGGATGAATGAAGGAGACAACGAATTTGATACGCTGGCTGGTTTTGTACTGCACGAACTGGAACGGATCCCGAAAACAGGAGACACATTTGACTGGCGTGGATTCGAATTTGAGATCATCGATATGGATGGACAGCGTATTGATAAATTACTAGTAAAATTATCGGATAGGTTAAAAGAGGCAATGGAAGAATAATAAGGGCCGGCTACCCTAAGTCAAAGTAGTTCATAAAGCGGATGCAAATTAAAAATCATTGTATTGGAGTTGTTTCAATATCACTGAATAAAAACATAGAAGTGATGCTGAATCACCCACTCGCAACTACGGTTTTGCGCCAAACGTAAACTCCGCCTTAGAATCCGGATTATTTAGCCGGCTACTTTTTCTTTCGCCATTTACAGTTACATGCATGATCTCCATTTGCTGCGGCAGGTATTCGTACAGCAGATCATTTATCACCTCCACTTTTTTCACCTGTATGATATTCTTCACCTCATAAAAACTTACAATTCCTTCTTCCTGTTGCTCAAATCCTAAAAACTGTAATGCGACCGGTTTACCATTCACAACCAGCTTTAGGTGTTTTTGAATATAATCATTCACAATAGGATTCATTGATGTCTTCACTTTTGCATCCAGCAAATCAATCTTGCCATTGTGTTTTTTTCGCAGGGTTGTTTCAAAGTCGTCGGTAAATATTTTACAACTTATTTCCAGCGTTTTTTCGGCAATATTGTGCTCTATCTCAGTAACGCTTACAAAAATCGGGTGATGACTGCCTAGAAACCCTGTTAAGGCAAAAGCAAAAAACCACTTAAACATTATAGATGCCATTTAAACAAAGAATTAGCTGATTACGATCTGATTGAAGATATTTGACCGCAAAATTAGTTACAAACTTCCAACTATTCCTTCATGAGTGATATTGTGTTCTATTTTACTACTGGCTGGCATCATATTATTAGTTGGGGAGCCTTGGATCACATTTTGTTTATCATCGCATTGGCTGCCATTTACCTGACCGAAAACTGGAAACAGGTGCTGGTTTTAATAACAGCCTTCACGATCGGCCATTCGCTTACATTAGCGCTAAGTGTATATGACTTAATCCGGTTGGATGATAAATGGGTAGAATTTTCAATCCCATATACGATACTCGCTACCGCCGTTTTCAATTTCATGGCAAAAAATTTTAAGCCAAAGTCATTGAGGTTGAATTATTTTTTAGCGTTATTCTTTGGACTGATCCATGGGATGGGCTTTGCCAATACCATCCGGTTTATGCTGGCCAAAGACCAGAATATTGCGATCCCTTTATTAAGTTTCAATATTGGATTAGAAGTTGGGCAGATAGTGGTGGTAGCTTTTATACTGTTGTTTAGTTTTATACTCGTAAACAAACTTAAACTAAACAGACAATGGTGGGTATGGGGATTGTCAACCTGCGCAATAATAATAGCGCTGAACATGATGGTAGACAGATGGCCTGGTTAAAGTTAAAGCAGGTAGCTCATTTAAAAATTAAATAGCGGCATCGCTATCAAAAACTGCTTTCAATTCTTACTAAAAAAACTTTAGAGTCGAAATAAAAAACACAAAAAAACCAAGTAACAATGATGAAAAAACTGATCGCACTTACTTTCTTATTTGCGTTTACTGCATGCTGTTATGCCCAGGATATTAAAAACAATCCGGGCAGTAACCATGGTAATCGTTTTGAACAATTGGGCACCATACTGCCTACCCCGAATGAATACAGAACCGCAAGTGGAGCACCTGGACCAAAGTACTGGCAGCAACGTTGCGACTACGACATCGTATGCGAACTGGATGAACCCAACCGTCGCTTAAATGGCAAAGAAACCATTACCTATTTCAACAACTCGCCCGACCCACTTACTTATCTATGGATACAATTGGATGAGAATGAGCACAGCACAAAAAATAACGCCGGCTACCAAAGCAGTAGCTATATGCCGAAAGGAGTTGCGGAAGCGGATCTGGCAAGACTAAGCGGTAAAACTGACAAAGAATACGGTGATAATATTTTAAAAGTTACCGATGGCTTAGGAAAAGCGCTCAGCTATACCATCAACAAAACCATGATGCGTATTGACTTACCTGCTACCTTAAAACCAGGTCAACAATTCATTTTAAAAATAGAATGGAATTATAATATCGCCGACCGTATGAAATATGGAGGTCGTGGAGGTTATGAAAATTTTCCGGAAGATGGCAACGATATTTACACTATGACGCAATGGTACCCACGTCTTTGTGTGTACAGTGATTTTCAGGGATGGCAGAATCACCAGTTTGCCGGAAGCGGCGAATTTGCATTGACCTTTGGCAATTTCAAAGTAGCTATGACGGTGCCTTCGGATCATGTTGTGTTATCGACTGGTGAAGGACAAAATTTCCAGCAAGTTTTAACTCCTGCTCAATTTGCCCGCTGGCAAAAAGCGCAAACCGCTAGGGATGTAACTGAAATTGTTACCCTGGCAGAAGCAACAGCACGAGAAAAACAAAAATCAATCAAAAAGAATACCTGGATATTTAAGGCAGAAATGGTCCGTGACTTTGCATGGGGTAGCAGCCGCAAATTTGTGTGGGATGCTATGCCGGTAAAAGTAGAAGGCAAGAAAGTAATGTGCATGAGCGGATACGGTAAAGAAGCGTATAACCTTTACCGGAAGTATAGCACAAAGGCTGTGGCACACACCATCCAGACGTATTCAAAATTCACGATTCCTTACCCTTACCCGGTAGCTCAAAGTCTGGAGGCGGCCAACGGAATGGAATACCCGATGATTTGCTTTAATTATGGTAGGTGCGAAAAAGATGGCACTTACAGTGAGGGTACAAAAAATGGTATGCTGGGTGTAGTAATACACGAAGTAGGCCACAATTTTTTTCCGATGATCATCAACAGTGATGAAAGACAATGGTCGTGGATGGATGAAGGATTGAATTCATTCTGCGAATATTTAACCGAAGAACTTTGGGATAATAAATTTCCGGTTGGAAAAGGTCCTGCATATAAAATTGTAGACTACATGAAACTGCCCAAAGATCAGTTGGAGCCTATCATGACCAATAGCGAAAACATCATCCAGTTTGGACCAAATGCTTACAGCAAACCATCTACGGGTCTAAACATTTTAAGAGAAACCATTGTAGGCAGAGATTTATTTGATTATGCATTTAAAGAATATGCAAGACGCTGGGCTTTTAAACATCCCACTCCGGCAGACTTGTTCAGAACCATGGAAGATGCCAGTGGTGAAGATTTGGATTGGTTTTGGAGGGGTTGGTTTTATGGTACAGAGCCTTGCGATATTTCTTTAGATACCGTTAAATGGGCGAACCTTAGTTTGGAAAATACACCTGCGAGGTCGGGTAGCAATTCATACACCCAAAATGTACCAAAACCGATTCTGAATACATTTGATGATATCTCAAAAATCAGGAACCGGGAAGACAAGAAAATCACTTTCGCTACAGATGCAGACACTACATTGAGAGACTTTTACTGGAGATATGACAGAGACCTTGCAAAGGTTGACAACACGCCAGTTGAAGTTAAAGTACAGGCTCCCGCAATCGATACACTCACGAACGAAGAGAAAATTTCAATAGCTGGAAATAAAAATATGTATGAACTAACGTTTAGTAATAAAGGCGGTTTGGTAATGCCCATTATTATTGAGTGGACATTCAAAGATGGCTCTAAAGAAATTGACAGAATACCTGTTCAGATCTGGAGGAAGAATGAGAATAAAGTAGTGAAAACATTCCTGAAAGAAAAAGAAGTAGCTTCCATTCAATTGGATCCATTGAGAGAAACAGCCGATATCAATGAAAAAAATAACACATGGCCTTCGGTAGAAACGCCCGGTAAATTTCAGTTGTTCAAATCAGGTGGTGGAAGAGGAAGAGGCGGTGCAACAGGCAATGTGAACCCAATGCAGAAAGAAATGAAATAAACAGTTTTTATACAGCAAAGCCGCTCCAATTGGAGCGGCTTTTTTTATTGCAAATATTAACAACAACCTTTTTATACATAAAGTAATTTTTGTTTGAAAGCTACTCCCCTAATCGTTTCATGAGCCTGCTTGAAAGGATTATAGCCGTATTACGCTCCATATCAATTTGAGCTTTATCCTGCACTTCTAAAGACAAAAAATATACATAAAGTCTGCAAACCAATAGATATAGATTCAAAAAATGCTCTCTTGCTGGTGTTATAAAAAAATGGCAGCAACTAAAAGCTGCCACCAGTTGATATTCATTAAAATTTATCCTCAACTCTCTTCTTGATTGAAACAGCTACTTACTAAAAATGCCCAATGATACTAAGTACTTATACCGAAGCAACAACTAAATTGATGAGTCAACAACCTACAATCCTGTCTGCCCATCTCTTTCCAATTTCTTCCGCTTCTTCTGACTATACTTTTTTTCATACTCTAATATTTCTTTTGTTTTTACTTTTTCTTTGGGCGTTTCTTCCAGCTTTTTTGTAACCAATACCGTTGCGTTGCTCTCTCCATTCTTTAGCAAACGGCCACGGTCATATTTTTCAAATTTGCTTACCCTGCCACCAGATTCGTAGTATTTCCATTCGCCATGTGGCACACTGTATTGCTCTGCCTTCACTATCTTATAACTCAGTATTTCATTGCTGCCGGTTCCATAAACCGGGATGGTATCGTAAGGTGCATCCGGGTTATATCCACGCCATTCTTCCTGGCGTTGCACATCGCCCAAAAAAGTAAAATATTCCTGTAAACCATCTTTTCCACCAAAGCGATAATTTTCTATCGCTATAATGTCACCGGTTGTGTTATACCTGCGCCAGGTGCCATCTTTCTTATCATTTTTATAAAATCCTTCTTCTTCATAACCTGGCTCCCCACGCAGTTCCGCTACACTCGTTACCCATTTACCCTGCTTCAAACCCTTTTTATCAATAGCATTTAACGTGTCGCCTTTGGGAGATAAGGAGTATTCTTTATACTGCGCTGAGCCATTCATCACAAAGAAAAATAACAGCACTGTAATTAAACTCAATTGCCTTATTTTTAAAGATTGATTTTCCATACTTAAATTTTAATGAATGAAATTCCTAAACAAATTTACCCTTTCTTTTACAATCGTTTTGCTAAGCGGATTTTTTTTAACAACTGGCGCACAAATCAAGCCAACAGGGGCTACTGAAAGACTAAACGGTTTACAAAAAAGAAAATTGCTGGAAAACAATTCTCTTTTAAAGGATATTACTTACCGCAATATTGGCCCTACCCAAATGAATGGCCGGATAATAGACATTGAAGTGAACCCAACTGATGCCACCGAATTTTATGCTGCTTATGCAAGTGGAGGGCTTTGGCACACGGTCAATAACGGGCTAAGCTTTTCCCCCATTTTTGAGAAAGAAGATGCCTATTCCATTGGGGATATCGCTGTAAATTGGTTGCCATCTACACCCGGCACGGCAAGAATTATTTGGGTTGGAACCGGCGAAGTTAACAGCAGCAGAAGCAGCTACAGTGGCACCGGCGTTTTTAAATCAACCAATAACGGTAAAAGCTGGGAGTATATGGGCTTACCGGAAAGCCATCATATTGGCGAAATCATTTTGCATCCTAAAAACGACAACATTGCCTGGGTTGCAGCACTTGGTCATTTATATTCACCCAATAAAGACCGAGGTGTTTACAAAACATCGGATGGCGGAAAAACATGGCAGCAAACATTGCAAATCAATGAAAATACCGGGGCCGTTGAAATGGACATCAACCTTCAAAACCCGGATGAGTTGTACGCTTGTACCTGGTACCGCACCCGCAAAGCATGGGATTTTGAGCCAACTGGTAAATCAAGTGGAATTTACAAAAGCATTGATGGCGGCGATAACTGGAAGCTGATCACAACTCTAGGTAGTGGATTTCCAACGGGCGACAGTATTGGAAGAATTGGAGTAGCTGTTTTTCAAAAAAATCCACAAATTGTTTATGCTGTGGTAGATAACAATTATGCCAAGCCCGATACGGCTGCAAAAAAAACGGATACTGCAAAATACACCCTGGATGATTTTAAACAAATATCAAAAGAAAACTTTGCTAAACTGGATAACAAAAAACTGGATAGTTTTTTAACGGACAATAAATTTCCTAAAAAAAATACGGTGGCAGAAATTAAGACCTTGATTGCAACAGACAAACTGAAACCGACTGCCATTTATGATTGGTTGATTGCAGACGATGGATTTCAAAACGCTGGAATATACGGTTGCGAAATTTACAGAAGTGATAATGCCGGACAAAGCTGGCGGAAAGTGAATATAAAAGACATAGATGTATTTAGCAGCTACGGTTATTATTTTGGAAAAATATATGTGTCGCCTGTTGATGAAAATAAAGTAATCACATTTGGAACAAGCATCATTTTAAGTACAGATGGCGGTAAAAGCTTTACAGAAGTAGATAAAGACAATACGCACGGCGACTGGCATTCGTGCTGGATTGATCCTAAAAAAGACAATCATTGGATTGCAGGAAATGATGGCGGATGCAATATTACCTACGATAATGGCACCAGATGGTTTAAAGCCACCAGTGTTCCTGCAGGCCAGTTTTATGGCATTACCACAGATAATGCAAAACCTTACAATGTGTACGGCGGGTTGCAAGACAATGGCACCTGGATGGGCTCTTCAAAAACCGGCAACTACAACCAGGAATTTTCTTATGCCGCAGCAAGTAAAGATCCTAACCCGGAAGAATATGAATGGAAACCCATTGGCGGCGGAGATGGCATGCAAGTGCAGGTAGATACCAGAGATAATAAAACTTCTTATGCAGGTTTTCAGTTTGGCTATTATCGCAGAAGAAGTACAGATGGTGGAAAATCCTTGCCGATACATCCCATGCACGAATTGGGGGAGGCCAAGTTGCGATACAATTGGCAAACGCCCATTCTGCTAAGTAAACACAACCAGGATATATTTTATTATGGGTCCAACAAACTGCACCGTAGTTTAAATAAAGCAGAAGACCTGGTTGCAATAACCGATGATTTAACCAAGGGAAAAAAAGTTGGAAAGATACCCTATGGTACCATTACCACCATTACTGAATCGCCTCTCAAATTTGGCGTATTGTACGTTGGAACAGATGATGGAAATATTCAAATAAGCAAAGATGGCGGCTACACTTGGACTTTAGTCAACAAAGGTCTGCCTGCAAACTTATGGGTAAGCCGTGTGGTAGCTTCCAGGCACAAAGAAGGCCGGGTTTACGCCACTTTAAACGGATACCGATATGATAATTTTACTGCATGGATATATATAAGTGAAGACTTTGGCAGCACCTGGAAACAGTTGGGGACCGATTTGCCTGCCGAACCTTTGAATGTTTTAACAGAAGATGTGAAAAAGGAAAACATCTTATTTGCAGGCAGTGATAATGGATTGTACACCTCCTTTGATATGGGCAAAAGCTTCATGAGCATGAGCCATCAATTA
>Ga0105044_10001146_pt1 | contig 34938 bp, 33 predicted proteins | sample MAT01_FD_78092 | JGI IMG/M metagenome (GOLD analysis project Ga0105044, IMG submission 78092) | Freshwater microbial communities from Lake Fryxell liftoff mats and glacier meltwater in Antarctica - MAT-01 | ecosystem: Environmental > Aquatic > Freshwater > Ice > Liftoff microbial mat | place...
CCGCCGGCCCGGGGTCTGAGCCTTGGGCCCTCAGGCTCGCGGCTCGGGGCTTAGGGTCGGGGCTCGGGACTTAGGGCTCGGGACTCGGGACTCGGGACTTAGGGTCCGGGACTTAGGGTCCGGAGCTCGGGGCTCGGGGTCCGGGACTTAGGGTCCGGGACTTAAGGGTCCGGGACTTAAGGGTCCGGGACTTAAGGGTCCTGGACTTAGGGAAAAATCAACTTTGTGGCTAAGATCGCAAGGACTTTATGGGTCATGTTGATCGCGCGCAAATGTTGGCAATGGTGCGCAGAGCGATAGCCTGCGCTTTGCTCTCCTTCAAGATCACCAACACTTCACCGCTGCGCCCCAGCCCCAAGCCCCGGTCTTGTTTCAAGCTGCCCCGCATTGGCTTCACCAGCCAATCCTGCTCGTGCTTCAAGCTGCCCCGCATTGGCTTCAACAGCCAATCCGGCTCGTGCTTCAAGCAGCCCCGCATTGGCTTCACCAGCCAATCCCGCTCACGCCGCGCGCTTTTTCTTCGGCAAGTGGCCCACCAGAAATTGCATTTGATCGGCCAGGATGTGGCGGTTGGAAAGAATCAGGTGTTCGACCCAACTAGGACGATAGGGCACCGCGAGCAGCGGCATATTGGCTTGGCTTGGCGTGCGATTGCCTTTGCGCACATTGCAATGCAGACAGGCAGTCACGACGTTTTCCCAGGTGTCACGACCACCGCGCGATAGCGGCATCACGTGATCTCGCGTGAGATCCGCACGGGTGAAGCTCACGCCGCAATACAGGCACAAAGCGCGATCGCGTGCGAATAACGCCGGATTGGTCAGCGTGGGTGCGGGTTCAAGGCCGAGCGAACGCGCGCGCGAGCGGCTGGCGACGATCGGGTGCAACTCGATCAAGCTTTGCTCGCCGGTGATTCGTGAACGGCCCCCGTGCACGTACAAACAGGGTTGCCCCAATGTCCACGAAACCGCGTCGCGCACGTACAGACACACGGCATCTTGCCAACTGATCCAATTCAGAATGCGTCCCGCGCTGTCCAAGGACAGCACACGAGTCGTATGCAGATCGGCTTGCATCCACCCCTCCTGCTGCTTGAACGTCTTGAGTGTAGCGGACTCGTGTTAACGCTGTCGCGGGGGCCGCATAACGCAATGGCGGCCGTTTGCACAGTGCGGCTCGCGCTCGCACGACCGCACTGCGTATGGCCGTGGAAGGCTTAGAACCCGCGATCGCCGCTGACAATTCCGCCGAGCCCGCCAAGGATAGAGCCTTCCTCTTTCTGTCCGCCGCGATTGGATGCGGCAGCATGCATCCGCCCAGCCAAACGCGAGAACGGCAGGCTCTGCAGCCACACATGCCCCGGACCGGTTAGTTTGGCGAAGAACAATCCTTCGCCGCTGAATAAGATGCTCTTGATGCCGCCAACTTGTTCGACATCGAACTGCACACTGGACGTCAACGCCACCACACAGCCGGTGTCGACATGCAGTATCTCACCGGCTTTCAGTTCGCGCTCGACCACAGTACCGCCCGCATGCACGAACACTAAACCGTCGCCGGTGAGCTTTTGCATGACGAAACCTTCGCCACCGAATAGACCGGTCAAGATCTTGCGCTGAAAGAAGATCCCGATTTGCACGCCTTTGGCGGCCGCGAGAAAGCTGTCCTTCTGGCAGATCATCTGTCCACCGAAGTTGCTTAAAGTCATCGGGATAATGGTGCCCGGATAGGGCGCCGCGAATGCGACTTTGGCCTTTCCGCTACGGCCCGAATGCGTAAACACGGTGGTGAATAGACTTTCGCCCGTGATCAGGCGTTTGCCCGCGCCAACCAGCTTGTCGAGAAAGCCGCCGCTGCTGGCACTCGTGCTGCCATCACCAAAGACCGTGGCCATGGCCACCGACGCTTCTTTGTACATCATGGTGCCGGCTTCGGCGACACAACTCTCGCCGGGATCGAGTTCGATCTCGACGAACTGCATATCCTCGCCATAAATGGTGTAGTCGATCTCATCTGCGACACCGCTCGCCAGCCGCTGCGGCGGTGGCGCGCGTGCCAGCCCAAAGCTGCCGCCGGTACCCAATTCGGCCACATTGCTGATCGGCAACCACTCGGCAAAACCCGCACGCCAAACAAATCCACTGGAATCGCGTGTGGCTTGAGCGACTGCTGCGTTTTGGTCCAGCGGCCCCATCTGCTGGCCGTTGTAGCTGAAATACCACTGATGCATTGCTGCCTCCTCGATCGGTAAACGGCATTAGTGAAGGATGGAACGATCCCGAGGTGAGATGACGGGCTTCTCAGGCCCCAACCTGTTCTTGCACGCGCTGGCGATCGGCGGCGTCCAACCCTAGGGCCTGCGCCAATCGATCGAGATAGGCGCGCTCGGCTTCCGTATCGACACTGATCGCAATCAGCGCCGCGGCATAGGTTTCCATGCGTAGCGTCTCAGGGGTGGCGGCGACGATCTGATCCAGCGTCGCCGGTGCGCGCAACTCGCCCATGAGGAATTTCTGTGTGGCGGCGTCAAGCCCGGCTTCCATCGCCCGTTCCAGAATAGCCGCACGCTCCACCGCGTCGATGGCGCCGTCTGCATGCGCGGCGGCAATCATGGAGCGAATCAAATGCGAGGCATCGGCCTCCCGATCATTCGCGTTTGTCGCCGCCGGTGCAGGCGCAAATGCTGGCGGCAACGGCGGTGGAAGCGAATGCCTCGCAGTGGCCAACGCTGGCTGCGCGCCCGGCGCGTCCGACTTGCCTTTGAAATGTTCCCACGCCGCGACTGCCAGGCCAAGCGCCCCAACGCCAAGTTGCGTTTTGGTCGAGGTCGATAAGCCGAAGCCGCGATTTGACCGGCGTTTGCGCTGGCGCCCGAACCCGCCGGAAAGCATCTGTCCCAGTAGTTGCTCGAACATCGGTGTTGCTCCCAATAGATTTTCCGCATGAATAGCGTCGTCAGCGTCGAAAATCGACTAAACCGACCGCGCTTGTTGCTCCTGATGGCGGATGCGATGATACCGGGCTTGCCCGTGGAACCATGCGCTTGCGCCCTGTCGATCGTGCGTCATCGAATCCGCAAGCCAAAGCGGTGCTGATCGACCTGTGGTCGAGACCTTGGTCGTGCACGCAGAAGCTCGCGTTCGGCACGGACATTGCGACGCACAGCCCGAGGCGCTAATGGCCAGTTTTGAGTCGCGCGGTCCACGGCAGATGCTGCAAGCCTTACGCTATTCACGGCAGGGTTTGATCGCGGCATTCCGATTTGAGAGTTCGTTCAGGCTGGAGGCGTGGTTGTTTTTGCCGCTGGCGCCGTTGTCGATGTGGTTGGGCCAGACAGCAGTTGAGCGCGCCTTGTTATTTGGTGCGCTGGTACTGATCCTGGCGGCGGAATTGCTGAATGGTGCCGTCGAGGCCATCGTCGACAAGACCACCCCGGAGTTCCACGAACTCGCGGGGCGCTCCAAAGACATGGGATCGGCAGCAGTTTTGCTCTGCATGCTGAACGCGGGTGCGATCTGGTCATTGATCCTGCTGCCGCGCTACCTAAGTTGATCTGATGGAAATTTTGTTTACGACCGAAGGAATGATCGCGCTGCTGACGCTCGCGACGCTTGAGATCGTGCTCGGCATCGATAACTTGGTCTTTCTCTCGATAGTCACTGCGCGCTTGCCGCCACATGAAAGGCCAAGTGCTCGACGCTTCGGCATCGCACTCGCCTGCGTCACGCGAATATTGCTGCTGTTGAGCCTGTCCTGGCTCGCGAGCATGACCCACGATGTATTTCTGCAGTTCTCGGTACGCGATCTCGTATTAATCATCGGCGGCTTGTTCCTGCTGGTGAAGGCAACGATGGAAATCCATAGCGAAGTCGAGGGCGCAGACGAGGGTGATTCGAGTACGCGCCCGGCGGCCAGTTATTGGGGCGCCATCTTCCAGATCGCCATCATTGACATCGTGTTTTCGCTTGACAGCGTGATTACCGCGGTTGGCATGGTAAATAATGTGCCGATCATGGTCACGGCGATACTGATCTCGGTAGCCGTGATGCTGCTTGCAGCCAATCCGGTCGCGAATTTCATCGAGCGTCGGCCGACCCTGAAAATGCTGGCTCTGTCCTTCCTGATTCTGGTGGGCGTGGCGCTGATTGCTGATGGTTTCGGATTCCATATTCCGCGTGCCTATCTGTATTTCGCGATGGCCTTCTCGTCGGGAGTGGAAGCGCTGAATATCCTTGTGCGTAAACGCATCGAGCGCGCCCAGGTAGATGGCGAGTAATACACGCTTTGAGATTTGGCGCTGATGCGTCGGACTTAATCAATGAGACGCGCGCTGCCAAACAGCGCCGCCGAGCGCGCTCCTGCCGCCACGTCTTCAGCATGCGCGCGTGGCGAACCGACGACCGTTGACCACGGCGCAGGGATTCGCTGCTACAAGTCGTTGTTCCTAATGGCCGCTAAGGCCGCTGCGGAATTCACATGCCACTGCGCAATTTTCATCCAGCCGTTTCCGATTGGTTTACGCGCAGCTTCGCCGCACCAACGCCCGCGCAGGCTCTTGCGTGGCCGGCGATCAAGGCGGGAAGCGATACGCTGATCGCGGCACCGACCGGATCGGGCAAAACACTCGCCGCCTTTCTGGCCGCGATCGACGATCTGATTCAAAGCGGCCTAAACGGGACGCTGGATGCCAGCACACACGTGGTCTATGTGTCACCGCTGAAGGCGCTGTCGAATGATGTGCGCATCAATCTGCAGGCGCCATTAGAGGCAATCGCTGAGGAATTGCGCGCGCGTGGGCTACCCGAGATTCGGATCGAGGTGATGGTGCGCACGGGCGACACGCCCCAGGCGGAGCGCGCACGTATGCGCAAGCAGTCGCCACATATCGTGGTGACCACGCCCGAATCTTTGTACGTCTTGCTCGGATCCGAATCAGGCCGACAAATGTTGAGCCACACCCGCAGCGTGATCGTCGATGAAATCCACGCGGTGATGCCGTCCAAGCGCGGCAGCCATCTGGCGCTCTCGCTGGAACGCTTGCAGTCCTTGTGCGCCGTGCGGCCAACGCGCATTGGGTTATCCGCCACGGCGCAACCCTTGAGCGACGTCGCGCGTTTTCTGACGGGCGGCAACACGCCATGCGAAATCATCGATATCGGCCACGTGCGATCACGCGATTTGGCGATCGAGTTGCCACTGCAGCCGCTACAGGCGGTTCTATCCAATGAGATGTGGGAAGAGGTCTATGCGCGCCTGACCCACTTGATTGAGGCGCATCGCACCACCTTGGTATTTGTCAACACGCGACGCTTGGCTGAGCGCCTTGCACGGTATTTAAGTGAGCGCTTGGGTACGGATCACGTGGCGGCGCATCACGGCAGTCTTGCCAAAGAGCATCGGCTGGACGCGGAGCAGCGCTTGAAAGCGGGCAAGCTCAAGGTGCTGGTGGCGACGGCCTCGTTGGAGCTCGGCATCGATATTGGCGATGTGGATCTGGTCTGTCAGATCAGTTCGCCGCGATCCTTAAGCAGTTTTTTGCAGCGCGTCGGACGCTCGGGTCATGCCGTGGGCGGTACGCCCAAGGGCCGGTTATTCCCGCAATCGCGCGATGATCTGGTCGAGTGCGCGGCCATTTTGGACGCCATCCGACGCGGCGAGCTCGATCGCTTGCGCATGCTCCAAGCCCCTTTGGACGTGCTGGCGCAACAAATCGTGGCCGAGGTTGGCGCGCGCGATTGGCATGAGGATGGGCTGTACGCGTTGATGCGCGGCGCTTGGCCATATGCGCACCTGAGCATGGAGGATTTTCACGCGGTGGTTGCCAGTTTGGCGCAAGGCTTCACCACGCGTCGTGGCGAACGCGCGGCGCTGATTCACCGTGATGCGGTCAACCGCATGCTGCACGCGCGACGCGGCACACGTTTGACCGCGCTCACCTCAGGCGGCGCGATCCCCGACAACGCCGACTACGATGTCATCCTTGAGCCGCAAGCATTCAAAGTGGGCACCATCAACGAGGATTTCGCGGTCGAAAGTATGGCTGGCGATATCTTCCAACTCGGCAATCACTCGTATCGAATCATCCGCGTGGAACGTAGCCGCGTGCGCGTCGAGGACGCCCAAGGCGCAACACCAAGCTTGCCGTTTTGGCTGGGCGAGGCGCCCGGCCGTAGCGACGCGCTGTCGATGGCGGTGTCGCGTTTGCGCGGTGAGATCGATGATCGGCTGGTGCATGGCGTCCGGCTAGCCATCGGCTGGTTGATCGCCGACGTTGGTCTGTGTGAGCCCGCCGCGCGGCAGTTGGTCGAGCATCTATATGCGGCGAAACTGGCGCTGGGTGTGGTGCCGACGCAGCAAAGGCTGGCCATGGAGCGTTTTTTTGACGAATCCGGCGGCACCCAACTGGTGATTCATTCGCCTTTTGGAAGCCGCATGAATCGCGCTTGGGGCTTGGCACTGCGTAAGCGCTTTTGCCGCACTTTCAACTTTGAATTACAGGCCGCTGCCACCGAAGACGCGATCGTGCTGTCGCTTTCGACGACGCACAGTTTTGAGCTCGCCAGCGTCGCGCGCTATTTGCACTCCAACAGCGTGCGCGAGGTGCTGACGCAGGCGTTGCTTGATGCCCCGATGTTCGGCGTGCGTTGGCGCTGGAATGCGAATGTCGCGTTGGCGCTGCCGCGATTCGTGGGCGGTGCCAAAGTGCCGCCGCAGTTGCAGCGCATGAAATCCGAAGACTTGCTGGCCACCATTTTTCCTGATCAAGTGGCGTGCGCCGAAAACTTGGTTGGTGAGCGCCAAGTTCCGGACCATCCGCTGGTGACGCAGACCCTTCGCGATTGCCTAGATGAGGCGATGGATTTAGACGCGCTGACAAATCTATTGCGCCAGTTGGAAAGCGGCGAAGTCAGCATGACGGCGCGCGATTTACCCATGCCATCGTCATTGGCGCTGGAGGTCTTAAGCGCACGGCCCTACGCCTTCCTGGACGATGCACCCTTGGAGGAGCGCCGCACGCAGGCAGTCGCGCCGGGCGCTTGGGGCCAAGCCGGCGGCACCCAGGCTTTCGGACGTCTGGACGTATCCGCCATTGCGGCGGTTCGCGGCGAGAGTTGGCCGCAAGTGCGCAGTGCCGATGAATTGCATGAGGCGCTGACAGGGCTAGGATTTCTGATGGCGGCAGAAGTCGCTCGCGAGAGCCATTGGGCGCAGTTTGCCGATCAATTGGTTCTCGCGGGTCGTGCCACACGACTGCGGGTGTCCTCGGCAGAACGCGACTTATGGACGGCGGTCGAACGCCTGCCGTTAATGCTATCGATCTTCCCGCAGGCAAGCGCGCATCCCGAACTACGCATTCCAGACGAATATTTGCGCGAGGTATCCGAGCGCGATGAGGCCTTGCTTAAGATCGTGCGCGCACGCATCGGCGCACTGGGTCCAGTCAGTGCGGCGCAAATTGGCCAAAGTCTGAGTCTGCCCTCCGATGAAATCGACGCAGCACTGGTGCGGATCGAAGGGCAAGGTGGCGTGATGCGCGGCGAATTTGAGGCCGGCGCGGGCCCGCAATGGTGCGAGCGGCACCTGCTTGCACGCATTCATCGCTATACCGTGCGCCGGTTGCGCCGCGAAATCGAGCCTGTGGAAGCGCGCGATTTCATGCGTTTTCTATTCGAGTGGCAGCGTTTGACCCCAAGCACACGCGTCCAGGGCAGCGCCGCGCTGGAACAAGTGATCGCGCAACTCGAAGGATTTGCCGCCCCCGCGAGCGCTTGGGAAACGTCTTTGCTACCGGCGCGCGTACGCGAGTATTCGCCGAGTGCGCTAGACGAGTTGTGTCGATCCGGCCGCGTGATGTGGACACGACTGCCCAGCGCCAGCGCTGCGGCGCCGCGCGAACGCGGCGGACCGGTGCGCACCACGCCCATCGTGCTATTGCCGCGCAAACACCAATCGCGCTGGCTGGCGCTATTTGCCGGCGCCTACGGACACGAAACGGAAATTAGCTCGCGCGCCGCGCTGGTTTTGGATCGGCTGCAATCGCACGGCGCATCATTTTTTGATGAGTTGCAGAGTGGATCGCGTCTGCTACGCACCGAGCTTGAAGACGCACTCGGCGAATTGGTGGCGCGCGGCTGCGTACATTCGGATAGTTTTTCCGGCCTGCGCGCTTTGCTGAAGCCCTCCGACAAACGCGGCTCCAAGCACTCCATGCGTTCAGCGCGATCCATGGGTCGCGCAATCGAAAACGCGGGACGCTGGGCCATGATCCGATCCACGCCGACCGCTACGGCAACGGCTCGCGATCCCGAGGCACTCGAACATCTGGCGCGCAGCCTGCTCGCACGCTATGGCGTGGTTTGCTGGCAATTGCTTTCGCGCGAAGCGGAAGGATTGCCGCCATGGCGCGTGCTCACACCAGTTTTTCATCGGCTGGAAGCTCGCGGGGAGATTCGCGGCGGACGCTTCGTGGCCGCTTTGTCGGGCGAGCAATTCGCATTGCCCGAGGCTATCGCGCCCCTGCGCCGCATCCGCGACACGCCCGGCCGTAGCGAACTGATTTGCGTCTGCGGCGCCGACCCGCTGAACTTAGTCGGCAGCATCATTATCGGCGCGAAGATCGCGGGCATCGCCAATACCCGCGTCGTTTATCGTGACGGCATTCCGGTGGCGACTTGGGTGGGCGGCGAAATGCAGACCCTGGTCGAACTCAGCGCCGCCGATGCGTGGCCTATCCGTCAACTAATGATCGGCAAGCCCGGCGATGGCCAAGAACCGATACTTGCCCTCACCCCGCGCGACCTGAGCCAAGCGCGATTACAGTAGCGCGTGAGGAATTCTCTTCGCCTTAACATTTTAGAACTCTGCTTTGGTTGTGGATTGAGCCTCTCACGGGAGATGACGCAATCGGCGTACGGCTGTCGTTTTATCAGCCTAGATAGGCGACCGCAGATGTCAAAGGTGACGATTTCCCCAGTATTTGTAGGCTGCTTTTGGCCCTATCCTTACGGTATCTGTTTCCAGTGATGCCAACGATGTCATCGATTCGATGGTGGTGCGCGTGCTTGATTCTCGTCAGTGCCCCCGTGCACGCACAAGGCATCGATTTTCTCGATGGTGATGGCTTTGAGAACGGCTGCAGCGTTGACACCGACAATGATCGCCTGCCGGATTGTGTTGAGACCGGCACAGGCGTTTACTTAAGCCCGATGCGCACCGGTACATCCCCTGGCAATCGCGACACCGATAATGACGGCTTAAGCGACGGCGACGAGGTGCTCGGCTCCGTGGCGGGCTTGAACCTGCCGGCCATGGGTGCGAAGGCGCTGCGCAGAACCGTATTCGCCGAATACGACTGGTTCGACGATGCGCGCGGGTGCGCCGCGCATTCGCACCGCCCGACGCTGGCGATTGTCAATCGTGCCAGGGACGCGTTTGCGGCGATGCCGCTCACCAATCCAGATGGCAGCACTGGCATCGATTTTATTCAGGACTACGGTCAGGGCGGTTTATTCAGCGGTGGCAGCGTGCTTGCCGATGTGGACGCAGATATAGCTATCGGCGTAAATGGCGCAGAATTTGCGGCGTTCAAGTTGGCAAATTTTGCTGCCAACCGTTTCCGCTATTTTCACTACGTTTTAATGCCGCACTCATATGCGATGGGCAATAGCTCTGGGCAAGCAGAATTGCCCGGCGACGATTCGATCGTTTCACTCGGGTGCTCAGCCTCCACCACCAACGTGTCGAATACCATTTTGCACGAGATCGGGCATAATTTTTTGTTGCGCCATGGCGGCAACACGAACTGTAATTACAAGCCAAATTATAATTCGGTCATGAATTATCGCTATCAGTTTCCGGGCCGCGATACTAATTGCACAGTTCCAGGCGATGGCAGCCTCGGTTATTCAGTTGGCACGCGTATTCCGCTGAACGAGGGCGCGCTCAATGAGCAAGCTGGCATCTGCGGGATTGCGACCGGCGTCGGCGTTGACTGGAATAGCAATGGTATCCTGGAGACATCCGTCTCCTTTGACGCAAATGTCTCAGACAGCGCTCAGCTAACGAGCTGCGGTGGAACGATCACCGCATATAACGATTTTGACGACTACGCCAACCTGAATTTGGCTGCGGTCGGCACGGCCAACGACCGCGGACACACGCATGAAGTGATTGATTGCACCAATACGCCGCCAGAAGCGCAGTGATATAGCGCAATCGGGATCGCCTCGAAAGCCAGAATCGACCTGCTTCCCTTTCTTTACTGCCTTTGCGTCTCTGCGTCTTGGTGTTGAACTTTCGATCTGGATTAATTTTCGAACGGCATCGCGCGAGCATCGCTTTCTACCCAATGCCATTCTCCATTTATCGAATTTTCGCGCAGATAGATTCGGCGACAGTTTGCCAACTTCATGGTCGTGTACAGATGCGGGAAGGCCTGTTGGTTGCGCGAGATTTCGAAGCGCAGATCAGCGCCGAGTGCATAGGCGGACAGGCCGACGAGCGCCAATTCCGTATGCGCGGCGAAGTAACGCTGTACGCTCCCGGCGACTTGTTCGGCGGTGGACAAATGGATGAAGCCATCGCGCAGATCATCTGCTGATCCTGCGAAGACGCCATCTACGAGGAGGCTCTGCCAGTGCGGCAAGCTCAGAATTTTGTAGACCAGCGCGGAATCGAGCATCTCTTTCGCCAGTGAGCGATGTTTGCTCAGTATTGCGAATCTCGGTCGTGTTTCCGAGCACAAGGGAAGTGGGAGCTTGGGGTCGGGTGTGGAAGAGCAAGGCCGCAGCTGTTGCCGGAGCGCATTCGTTCTTTGCGCGCAGATGCGTAGATTTGGCCACGTGCCGCGAAATTCTGCACCACGCTGCAATCGTGTCGCATCACCTATAGTCAGATCACGCGTACTGGAGGCTGTATGAAAGACTTGGATAGCAAGACTTATCGCAAATTGCTGCAGCCCATGGTCGAAGAGCTGAACGCCATGCACCGCTGGCTCATACACACCGGCAAACGCATGATCATCGTCTTTGAAGGGCGCGATACCGCGGGAAAGGGTGGCGCGATTGGCGTGTTTGCTGATGCGCTGAATCCGCGCTCCTGCCGCGTGGTTGCCTTATCCAAGCCGGATGAGCGGCAGAAAACACAGTGGTATTTCCAGCGCTATGTAGAACACCTGCCCTCCGCCGGTGAGTTGGTGCTGTTTGATCGCTCCTGGTACAACCGTGCCGGTGTCGAACATGTCATGGGTTTCTGCTCTGAGGCCGAGTACGAGGCCTTCCTGCTCGAATGCCCGCAATTTGAACGCATGCAGGTCAATAGCGGCAATATCATCGTGAAATACTGGTTCGGTTGCGATCAAAGCAAACAGGAAGAGCGGCTGGCCGAGCGCTTGGAGGATCCAGCCAAGCGCTGGAAACTGTCCCCCATCGATTTCGCCGCGCGCGAAAAATACGATGACTACACACGCGCACGCGATCGCATGCTGGCGGCCACCGATATCGCGGAAGCGCCGTGGACCATGGTGGATATGAATGACCAGAAGCGCGGCCGCCTCAACATGATTCGGCATTTGCTCGATCATCTGCCCGATCACGCGGTCGAAGAGACACTGCCGGTGATGCCGGCCTTGGTCGGCAAGCCGCGAAAAGAGACTTATCCGAAGACCACCGCGCGTGTCAAAGAGGTCTATTGAAGCGAGCGCGCGGTTTTGGCATGGCTAGTGCGGTGTCGCCTAACGACGAAATCCATCGGAAATAGTGTGCACTTTAATTTGGGGCACCACGCTAGATTTAGCGGATGCGGAATTCGCGCGTGGGCACTGGCGTCTCTGCGGGATGCACCTCGATTGCGTCCACGCGTGCGAGGCTAGGGCCGCGCCATAAATAGGCTTCGAGTGCAGCTAATGCACTCGCACTACCGATCGCCAAAACCTCAACACTGCCATCGGCAAGATTGCGCGCGTGCCCAACGATGCCGAGTGGCCGCGCGAAATCCAGCGTGCTGGCGCGAAAGCACACGCCTTGGACGCGTCCGCGAACGACAAAGCGGCGCGCTGAATTCATCTCGCTCAACTTGCGGGCGTAGCTTTCGCGGCGCTGTCGACGACGGCTTCTAGTTCGGCGCGCGTCACCGGCCCAAGAAAGCTTTTGGCAATGCTGCCATCGGGCCCGATCACGTGAGTTGTCGGTAAACCTTTAGGCACCGCGAAGGCAGCGGGTGGCTCAAAGGTGTCGACCAAGGCGATCGGGTAGCTGACCGGACGCTTCTTCAAGAACTCATTTAGGTCCGCAACCGTGGTTTCCTCAAAGGCCAGACCAACCACGACCACATCCTCACGCGCCTTATCAAGCTCATCTAGTTCTGGCATTTCCTTGATACACGGGCCGCACCACGTCGCCCAGAAGTTGACTACCACCCACTTGCCGCGCTGCTCAGTCAAGCTAAAGATCTTGCCGTCGAGCGTCGCCGTTTCCAGCGTCAGGGGCTCTGCATAGGTCAACGCGCTAAAGCTCAAGGCAGCGATGAAGGAAACGGCGGTCAGCGTGATCGAAGGGCGCATGGTGAAAGTCCGAATCGGTGAGGACAAGTATGAGTGTCGCCGGCGGCGATCGTGCCAAAGGTTAAGAGATAGCGTTCAGCTTGTTGCGGGTGGCAACGGCTGTGGCGTGTCAGGTTCGGCTGCGGTGGGGCAGTCCTCGCTAGGCAGCGGCTCGCGCGGCGCTGACGAATCGCGCGTTAGCAGCACATCGCGTGGTTTTGACCCGGGCTTTCGGAACAAATCTGACAGGGCGTGGTCCAGTTGACGTTCGGCAGCCGCAGCGGCGTTTTCACACAACTGATCTACGCGCGATTCTAACGAGCCCGGCGCATTATCCACGCGCCGACCTGTGGACAACGGCAACAGGAAGGAGTTGCCTCGGTAAAGTGAGCGAACGCGCACGATTTCCGGATCACGGCTCAATATCCAACTACCAATATCAGTGCGTTGCGCGATACGCTCGAATTCGAGCAAGCCAAGCAATTCGGCAATCGTCGCCTCGGGTACGTCGGGCAGACTCGATGACAACTCTGTCAGTGACAGACCGACGCCTTGCAATTGGGCATCGCGCAAACGTCCGAGCAGACGTAGCAATGCGGGAAATCGCTCGCGGGCCGGCAGTTCAAACTTATGCGCCTCGTGCTTGAACGCCCCGAGCGCCGCGGTCAAGGACGCGCCGAGCAGGACCACCACCCAGGAAACATAAATCCACAACAGAAAGACCGGAATGAAGGCGACAGCGCCATAGATCTGCTGGTAAGTGGCAAATTGGCTGACGAACTCGGCAAACGCACTTTTGGCGATTTCAAAGGCCACCGCCGCAAATAGCCCGCCGATCACAGCGTGTCGCAGCCGCACCGGACAATGTGGCAGGATCAGATAGGCCAGCGTCGCAGCCGTAAGACTGACCAGGAATGGCATCGCCTGCAGCAACAAGACTTCCAACTGGAAGCGCGCCGCCAGATCAGAAAATAATGGCACACCAAGTAGCGCCGAACTTAAGGCCAATCCAGCGCCAACCAGCATTGGACCCAAGGTTAGCGAGGTCCAAAAGACGATAAAGCGCCCCAGGGCCCGATGCGGCGTGACGACGCGCCAGATGCGATTGAACGCGTGCTCGATCGAGGTCATCAGCAACAACCCGCTGACCAATAACGCGACCGTGCCCACGGCGGTCAGGTGCGAGGCCTTGGTCACGAATTCGCGGATGTGTGACTCAATCTCGATGCCCGAAGCCGGTACAAAATGCCGAAACACGAAGTCGGTAATGCCCTCACTGAAACGACTGAATTCCGGAAAGGAGGCGAACACGCTCAAGGCGACCGTAAAAAGCGGCACCAACGCAAAAATGGTCGTGTACGACAGCGCGCCGGCCGCCTCAAAGCATTGATCGTCGGTGAAGCGGCGCCCGATAAATCGCGCGAAAGCTAGCAATCGGGCTGACGGCGCGGAGAGCCAGTTCTTCATTCGATGCGAATACGGCACTCGATCTCTCGTTTTGACCCTGGGCTAAGGCTAGCAGGCGCAGGCGCGCAGGCCATTAAGTGAACAAAACAGCCATCAAAGTTGCGTGCAGGCGCCACGTGCTGGGCCACGGTAGCGGGCCCGGTTGACCACAATCTATGCAAGTGGCACCGGCCTGCCGCCGCGATCAGCCTCCCTGTCGCACTTCCTCGGCTGCCGCTAAGATGCGCTTGCCTAAAGTACGGGCGCGACTGGCGCGATTGATGTCGGAGATTTTGATTCTTTACTACTCTCGCCACGGCAGCACAGCGCAGTTGGCGCGGCGTATTGCATCAGGTGTGGAGGAGATCGAGGGCGCTCAAGCCTGCATACGCACGGTGCCGGAGGTCAGCGCGCTCGTGGGGGATGTGCGCGCGCCGGAGGTGCCGCTGGACGGGCCCCCGTTTGTGCAGGCGGAGGATTTGCAGCGCTGTCGCGGACTAATCCTCGGCAGCCCCACGCGCTTTGGCAATATGGCCGCAGCGCTCAAATACTTTTGGGATTCCACCAGCGCGCAGTGGCTAAGTGGGTCGCTAGCTGGCAAGCCGGGCGCCGTGTTCACTTCTAGCAGCAGCCCCCACGGCGGGCAGGAAAGCACGCTATTCAGCATGATGTTGCCGCTGATGCATCACGGCATGCTGATCGTAGGCGTGCCTTACACCGAATCGGCAGTCACGCGTACACAGGGCGGTGGCGGCCCTTATGGGGCAGGGCATTTGACGCGTGAGCAACAGGATGCAGGTCTTAGCGCCGACGAGAAATTGATCGCGCGCGCTCTGGGTCGCCGCGTTGCGCATATTGCTGCGCGCTTAGATCGCTCATGAAGGGCCTGATCTGGTGCCGGATTGCATTCGTGGGCTTGATGCTTTTGACGCTGTATTGGCATGGCTGGCTCAACGCCACGCCGCAAGCGGCGCTGTGGGCGCTGGGCTGGGCCGCGATCCCATGGTTGCCGATGGCGGCTGCGGCTGTGTTTCGATTGCAGGGCCTGTGGATTTATGGCGGTATCGGCGCGCTATTTCTCTTTTGTCATGGCGTCATGGAAGCCTGGGTGACGCCGGCACATCGCGTCCTCGCGCTGACCGAAGTCGCGCTGTGCTTGTTGTACTTTGTAGGCCTGCATTTGCGTACGCAGCAATTGCGCGCGCAGAAAGCGCAGCGCATCGCCTTGAGTCAAAAGCTAGTAGACGAGACCAACGAAAGTCATTGAACGCGAAAGCGACAGAGTTCGACGCATGAGCTTTACTCAGGCTCCGCCACAGTTGTCAAACCCCTATGACAGTGATCGAGTGCTGCGTTCGATCATGCGCCGATCCTTGCCTGATTCGCTGTTCGCGGAGTTTGCAACGCAGGCGCATGCACTTGGGCGCCTGATTGCGGAAGATCTGTATCCACAACAACTGCATGAACGCCTGATAGAGCCGCGCCACCATCCCTTCGATGCTTGGGGACAGCGCGTGGATCGCATCGATCTGACACCCCTGTGGCAACGCATGCCTCTGATCACGGCACGCTTCGGTTTCGTTTGGCACGGATATGACGCCGCGAAGGCCGAGCATGCACGCCTGTTTCAATTCGGCATGGTGTATTTGTTTGCTGCCGCCAGCGATTTTTATGCTTGCCCCTTGGCAATGACCGATGGGGCCGCGCGCGCGCTGCTGGAGTCTGGCAATCGCTACTTGATTGATCGCGCGGTGCCGCATTTTACCGCGCGCGAGGCGAGTGCGCTGTGGACCTGCGGTCAATGGATGACTGAGACCACTGGGGGCTCGGACGTGGGCGGCACGCAGACCCGAGCCGTACAGAATGCAGACGGTCAATGGCGTATCTACGGCCGCAAGTGGTTCACCTCCGCGGTGACATCGGAAGCCGCGCTGCTGTTGGCGCGGCCCGACGGCAATCCGGACGGCACCGACGGTTTGGCGCTGTTCTACCTCGAAACCAAGAACGCCGATGGCGAGCTGCAAAATATTGTGGTCGACCGCCTCAAGGACAAGCTGGGTGGCCGCAAATTGCCAACCGCGGAACTGCGCCTGGAGGGCGCGCCCGCAACCTTGGTGGGGGAGGATCGTCGCGGTGTACGGCTGATTGCGCCGCTGCTGAATCAGACGCGCGTCTGGAACGCATTGGCGGCGATCAGCTATTTCCGCCGCGGATTGCAATTATTGCGCGACTTCGCCGGGCGCCGGGTGGTCTTCGGTCGACGCCTACGCGAGCAGCCCTTGCACCATGAAACGGTGGCCGGACTGCAGGCCGAATTCGAAGCGGGACTGCACCTTTCGCTATACGTCGCCCAGTTGCTCGGGCGAAGTGAGCATGCAGTGTCAGACGAGCACGAGCGTCTGCTACTGCGCTTGCTGGTACCGATCGTCAAACTCCTGACCGCCAAGCAAAGTGTTGGGGGCATCAGTGAGATTGTTGAGGGATTCGGCGGCGCGGGCTATATCGAGGACACCGGATTGCCGGTGTTGCTACGCGATGTGCAGGTGTTCTCGATCTGGGAAGGGACCACCGATGTGCTGTCGCTGGATGCGATGAAAGCCCTGCGTTCCGATGCGGTTTGGCTGGCACTGGATGCAGTCTTGGCCAACTTGGCCAGTGATAGCGACGCGGCCGTTACGAACCATCTGGCCGCTATCCGCGCAGCCGTCAGCGGCGCGCGCGCGGCCTATGTTGAGCGCGCGGAATCCGCCGCGCGCGGCATCGCCATGACCTTAGGACGCGGATTTGCCTTGGCGTTGCTATTGCGACACGCGGCATGGGCGCAGCGTGTCGAGGGCGACAGCCGCCCGTTGGCGGCAGCTCAACGATTCGCGGCGCATGGCATCAGCCGCCTTCTTGATGCGTCCGCAGAGAATGCGCGGCGCTTGGCCACCGATGATCTGGAGTAAGAGTGCATGCAACATCTGACCATTGTCACCACTGGCGGTACCATCGATAAGATCTATTTCGACGATTTGTCGACCTTTCAGGTGGGCGCGCCCGAGATCGGAAAGATTCTGTCGGCGTTCAATGTGGGCTTCACCTTTGAGGTGATTCCGCTGATGCGCAAAGATAGTTTGCATATCGACGACAATGATCGCGAGTTGATCCGCAGCACTATCGAGGCGCAGACCAGTCCCTATGTGCTAGTGACTCACGGAACCGACACGATGGTTGATACCGCGCGCGTACTCGCACGGATTCCCGGAAAAACCATCATTTTGACCGGCGCGCTTAATCCAGCGCGATTTCAGAGCTCAGACGCCGTGTTCAATATCGGATGCGCCATTGGCGCGGTCCAATCGCGGCCGCCCGGTGTGTACATCGCCATGAGTGGCCGCGTGTGGGATCCGTTTAAGGTTCGTAAGAACCGCGATGCCAATCGCTTTGAATCGGCGAGCGACGAATAGCCAAAGAAAGTGATTGGGATGGCTTGACTGCCGCGACACATGCGCGCGTCGACTAATCGACGGCGCCTCCTCCCCAGAAGTTGTGCGCTGCTCTAACTGCGCCAGCCGCCTGATCGCGCCCCGACGCACCACCCCAACCCGGTGTTTCTTGCGGCTTACGTCCACAGCATCCGCACACAAAATCTCCCATGCGCGGCTCGCTCGGTCCATAAGTTCATCCGCGCGCCTCCCCAGGCGAAGGATGTTTCGGTCTACGAGCGTGGCGCACCTTAATCGCGTGCACGCCCGTGGTCAATCGCGTCACTTTGTGACCTGTATGGATCGCTTGCTGCAACGCAACATTAATTCCGCTTAAGCTTAGGATTGCCTCGGAGCTTCATCATTCACAAATGTGATCGAGTCGCAGCAGAATGGACGCGTGCGGCCGAAACTATCGATTGGCGTCAGGATTGGTTCCCCACTGAAACCAATTGGTGCACGGCAGCACATGATATCGACGCAATGGCATATGAATAGGTCATTTGCGTAATCCCCAGGCGCTGGGATTGAACGCACGTCGCTGCTCAGCGGTGGCGCGTCTGGCGCACCATGTGGACATTCTTCGGCACCCGCCACCACGCGAAAAGGCTTAGCGCCAGAAGGAAAGGCGCGAATCGAAATTGCCACTGAAGCCGGGATTGTGCGCGACTGCGCGCATCGCCAAAAACCACAGCCACCGCTGCCGGTGGATAGCTCTGAATGGTCGCCACGAGTGGCGTGGCGGCCGCGTGGGCAAGTTCGTTTCCGACCGTCGGCAGCACTTTGCGAATGCCATCGCCCGCGGCCATGTAGGTGCGCACCATCGGTGCGCCATTCTTCACCGCAGCGCGGAAGGCTTTGCCCACGCGCTCATGGTCACCCAGGGCAGACAAGGTGACCGCGTTTGCCAGCACCAGATAAATCAAGATGATCACGCAGATCACCAAGGGTGCGAATCGTAACGGGCTCTGGGTAAGGCTTGGCTTAGCCATGAAAGAACACACTCCAACGGCAGGTTTGGTCAATGATCGCCATTCTCGGCGATTTATAGAGTTTGTGTCCTGCGCGCGTTGTGGACCGAGTTCGGGTTGGCGAAATCGTTCTCGACGTGGAGCAAATTGACAGAGCGCACACTCGTGGCGGCCATTCCAAGGCAGACTAGGCACAACTCTGGGGGAGTTGCTAGATGATGCAGATCGCCAGGCACGATTCAGGCAGCGACGGTAGCCCGGACGCGGATGCGCGAGCGTCGGCGGAGCGCTTGGCTGACGCACACCTGGAGCGGGCATATGTTGAGCTGCGGCAACACGCCACCAGCCTTGTGCAAGCGTGGGAAATACTGAATGCCGGGCGCTGGAGTGGGGCACATGGTCGCGGCTTACAGCTAGCAGCAAAGCAACTGGTTCGCGCGTGCGAGCGCTTGCGTCTGTCGTTGACGCGTAAAGCCGGTGAGCTCGAAACCTTCATTCGCGTATTTGTCGACACCTCGTTGACACCAAACTCAGACCAATTGCGCTCGCTGTCGGCGTTGGTGAGTACGCTGGCGAGCACCGTGCTTGCGCTGGATCTAGTCGGTTCGCCGCGCTCGCACGCGGCGAATGACGCGCGCATCGCAGCGCAGCCTTTGCCGACGCCTGCAGCGCCTGAGACTTTCGAACTGCCGTCGAGTTCGCGCGAAGCGCCGAAGCTCAAACGCACCGTGGCCGATAATCTGCTCGTATTGGTTGGTGAGACTGCGGAATTCGGTGTCGATCTGGCGCCATCTTTCACCGAGCATGGCTATCAGGTGCGCAGCTTCGCGCGCGCGGATGCGGCTTTGGCGCTGCTCGCGGTAAGCATTCCGCGTGCGCTGATCCTGGGATCGGCCTGTGCCAACGCTATCCCGCAATTGCGGCAGGCTGCCGCGGCACACGAAAACTTAGGTGAGGTGCATCGGGAGCCGGCAATCGCGGTGGTGACCGCGCGCCAGGATCTCGGCCGACGTCTCGTCGCGCTGCGTCAGGGCGTTAAGTATTTTGAGCCGCCGCTGGACCCGCTGGCATTACTGGTCGCGGTTACCAGTGATTCGCTGGCGATGGGCTCACCGAGCCGAGTCTTGCTAGTCGATGGCGATCCCGATCGCGGGCACCGCTCGGCCATTTGGCTCAAGGAAGCGGGCTACACGGTGCGCATTTGCCATACGGCCGCGGACGCGCTCAGCGTGCTGGAGAGCTTCAAGCCGCAGTTGGCCGTGGTCGATGCCGACTTGCGCGGGGCAGATTCCCTGCGCCTCGTTCACGGTTTGCGCGATGACGCAGCCAGTGCTGAGATTCCGGTCATCTTGGTCGCCAATTCGCGCGAACTCGCCACGCGCGAGCAAGCCATCGCCGGCGGTGCAGACGAGTATCTGCTCAAGCCTGTCAAACCGCGCCATTTGATCAGCGTGATCGAATCACGGCTCAAGCGCAGCCGGCGCTTCTCAAGCAAACGCGTGGGCAATCGTGACGAAGCCACCGGCTTGTATCCGCGCCGCGAGTTCATCGAGCGTGCCGAGGCCGCGAAGGGCCAGTCCGGCGCAGTCGCCATGTACGTGGCGCTCGATGAAAGTGAGTCGCTACGCAAACAGCTCGGAATTTCAGGCCAGAGTCGGCTGGATGTGGTGGTCGGCCAAGCCTTCAAAGAGAATTTGCGCGCCGAGGATTTACCCGCGCTCTATCAGGATTGCCGTTATCTGGTCTTGCTGCGACGGGCTAATCGCACCGATGCCATGGCCAGCGCCGAGTCTCTGCGCGAAAGCCTGGCGCGTCGGCGCATCCAGATTGGCAGTCACGAGGTCGCGCTCAATGCGAGTCTGGGCTTGGCGACACTGGATGTGGAGTCGGCCGATGTGGCGGTACAGAACGCCGAAGCGGCGGCGCTTGCAGCCTCGCATTTGGGCGGCAACCGCAGCGTTTGGTACGAGTCGCGTAGCGCAAGTTTAGTACCGGCCGAGCGCGATGCGCAGTTGCGCGGGCTGGTGCAGAGCCGCCGCTTTGGACAGCATCTGGAAATACGCGGCGCGGCCTTGCTACCGCTGCGTGGACGTGTGTCCGGTCAGTACGAGTTGGTCATGTTGTGGCGGCCTGGCGGTCCCGGCCAATTAGCCGCCAGTTTCGAAGACGTCGTGGCGGCAGCGCGCGAAGTGGGATGCCTTGGCGATTTCGACCGCTTCGTGGTCGGTGAAGCATTGAGCGCGCGTGCAGAGCAATTGAAGCGTGGCCGTCAGTTGCGATTCACCGTGGAATTGTCGTCGCACATTCTGGAAGACGGCGGTTTCTCGGAATATCTAGAAAACCTGCTGCGCGAGCGCCGGCTTTCAGGCACTGGGCTTGCGATCACGCTGCCGGCCGGCGTTTTGGTCGAACGCATGGACGCCCTGGTGGGTTTCTGTCACCACATGAAGCCCTTGGCCATTCGTGTGGGACTAAGAGACATTGGTCGCGATATGACGCTGGTGCACCGGCTGCGCGGGGTGCCCATCGACTATTTGCGTTTGTCGCCAGAGTTGTCCACGGCCGCGGCCAGCAGCGAGCGGGCCGGTGAATTGCTCTCAGCGCTGGTCCGGCGTGCGCATCAGAGTGGCATGGCGGTGTTTGCTTGCGGTGTTGATACGCGCGAGCAATTGACGCAGTTGCTTGCGCTAGGTGTCGATTACGCTGAGAGCCCGACACAAGGTCCGGTCACGCCGCATTTCGACTTCGATTTCGCGCGCTATGTGGCGACGGCACATTCAACGGCCGAGTTGCGCGCCTGAATTTTGCCGGCACGGTGGTTGCGCCCGCGCGGATTCGGCATAGTGCGCAGGCCCGTGGCGGTTCTCGCGCTGATCGCAGCCAAGGTCTTCTGTGCCTGAACCTTTGCGTGCCCACGCGGCTGAAATCGCGAACACTTATTCGATATGCCAGGACAAGCCATGTCTGCCGATCGGCCGAGTGCTAAGCGCCATACAGATCGCCGATTAGGAGCCTGTTGAGGATGCAGTTGCGTGCATTGTTTGCGGTCCAGCGCCACGAGCGCGCCGCGCTGCTCATAGCCTTCCTGTATTTCTTCGGATTGCTGACTAGCTATTACATGCTGCGCTCCGTGCGCGAGGCGATGGGCGTGCGTGTTGGGCCGGAATATTACAACTGGCTCTATACGGGTACTTTCTTGTGCATGTTGCTCGCGCAGCCCTTATATGGCCATCTGGTGTCGCGATACTCGCGACGTATCTTCGTACCCGTGGTCTACGCTTTTTTCCTCGTCTGCATCCTTTGCTTTCTTGCGATCTGGCGCGTACCGGATTGGCGCGACGGCATGGCACCGGTGTTCTATATCTGGCTCTCCGTCGCGAACCTATTCACGGTGGCGGTGTTCTGGAGCTATATGACTGACATCTTCGACGAACATCAGGCCAAGAAAGTCTTCGGTTTCATCGCCGCCGGCGGCTCTGTGGGTGGTTTGACCGGCGCGGGTTTGACGATTCTGTTAGCCGAACGATTAGGCATCGATGGCATCTTGTTGGTGTCATTCCTGTTTCTAGGGCTCGCGTTCGTGTGCACGATCGTGCTCGGGCGCTATGCCGTCGCGGCGAGCGCGCGGGCCGACAACCACCAGATGGACGCGATCATCGGTGGCAGCAGTTTTGCCGCGTTTCGACTGATCATTGAACGCATTCCATTGCGCTGGCTGGGCTTATTGATGATCGTCAGCGGCATCGGTGGCGGCATCTTGTATGCACTGCAAGGCTATGCCGTGCGCGACATGTTCGTCGCCGACGCCGAACGCGCGGCGTATTTTGCGCGTATCGACTTATTGACCAATTTGCTCGCGCTGACTTGCGAGATCTTTCTCGCGCGCTGGCTATTCCTGCGCTATGGCACGGCGCGATTGATGACGGTGATGCCGCTCATGTTGATGGCCGGTTTTGGCGCCCTGATGCTGGTGCCCACAGCATTTGTCATTGGCGTCTTCCAGGTGTTGAGCCGCGGCGTGCGCTTTGCTTTTGGCGAACCTTCGATCGCCAGTTGCTACACCACTTTGGAGCGCGAGGTCCGCTACAAGGGCAAAGGCTTTATCGACACCTTTGTCTATCGCTTGAGCGATGTGATCTCGCAGTGGACCATTCGCGGCATGGCGCTGATCGGCTTCGGCGCTCCCGCCTTGTATGCGCTGGGCGCGATCACGGCCGCGGTTGCTGCAATCGTCGGCTACATTGCCGGGCGTCAGCACGAGTTGCGAATTGAAGCGGCAGCGAAAGCTTCAACTGCGTAGATTGGGGATCGGCAGAAAGCACTCAATGTAAGCTGTGAATACACGGTTGTGCGTTGAGTTCGGCGAGCCGTTGTGGTGTGCCGACATCGGTCCAGCGCCCAGCGAAGTGCGCACCTGTGACGCTTCCAAAATCCATCGCTTCGCGCAGGATCGGCGCCAACCCATAGCGTCCGTGGGCATGATCGGCGATCAATGCCGGGTGATAGACGCCGATGCCTGAGAAAGTCAGTTTGGCCTCGCCACACACGCGGCAGCTTCCGTCGCGCAAGGCGAAGTCGCCACGCGGGTGATGCGCCGGGTTGTCGATCAGAATCAAGTGCGCCAGCTTTGGCCTCAGCGGCAGCAAGGTCGCGTAGTCGAAGTCGGTGTGTATATCAGCGTTGGTGGCGATGAACTGCTGCTCACCGAGCAAACTCAGCGCCCTGCGCATGCCGCCGCCGGTCTCCAAGGGCTCCGCGCCTTCATGTGACCAAGCGATGCTCACACCATAGGCGGAGCCATTGCCGAGCCGCGCTGGAAGCTGCTCACCGAGCCAACCCGTGTTGATCACGATTTCGCGAATGCCCGCGGCGTGCAGAGCGCGCAAATGCCAGCCGATCAAGCTTTCGCCGTGAACCTGCAACAGCGGTTTCGGCGTGTGCTGCGTCAGCGGACGCATACGCTCGCCTTTTCCCGCCGCAAAGATCAATGCTCGCATCCCGCACCACTCGTCGATCCCGCCAAGCACGGATTATGGGTTGCTAAACCGGCGTCATGAAGCCAGGCCGCGGTGAAATTCGCATTGAACTTAGAAACCTCAGTTGACCGCTCATCGACGCTCATAGCTTGCTGATTTCGATAAGGTTTTTTGCCGCTGCGTGGCCTCACCGATCGGGTGAGCTTCGCTACGGGGCAGATTGCACGGTTCTGGCCGCGCATGGCGGCGTTGCAACTCGTTGGAATAGAACAACTATTTGTCCCGGCCTGCAAGCTTAAGCTTGCAGGCGTTCAAGCGGGCGCGCGGCATGCCGCGCAAGCTGCCGGCTTTCACCCTCATTGCGCCTTGCCCTGCGCGCCCATAACCGCACACTCTACCCCGTCCAACTGAGGTTTCTAGGCTGAATATGCGCCGTTGATTTGCGCTCACAGGATTCGTCGTGCGAGCTCATGCGGCGCAATGACGAGTCAATGGCCGGGTGCCTTTTTTTGAACTGACGAATCTGAGCTTCAGGGCCCGTGTGCAGTCTCTTGTGCGATCTTCTAACTCGCAATGACAGCGCATAGTCGCGAAGACTCGTCAACGCGCAAGCGGTGAGGTAGGCCCCTTGCGCCGCTTCCGTTAGTTATCGCAAATCAATTTTTGGACTGGAATCTTTCGAAGTCTGACATTCGTGTGAAAGTGCGCAGTTTGCATTGCGTTCTCACCTTATTATCGGGCTATGAACACATGCATTTCACGCGGACGAGCGAGTACCCACCAAACGCGCAGACGGATGCGGAGCGTCCGTTGAAATTCCTGGGGAAATTGCTTGGCGGTGGCCTTGGTGCCGCAATCGGCGGTCCCTTCGGGGCGGCTGCAGGCTTCGTGTTGGGACACACGCTCGACTCCGGCTGGCTCAGTTGGAAGCCGGACGCTGGCTTGCAGCTCGCTGATCCACGCATAGCGCGTATCGAGTTTCTGTTTCTGTGGCTGGGGCACTTGGCCAAGGCAGATGGTCGAGTGAGTGAGAATGAAATTGCCGCGGCCGAAGCACTCATGGCGCAACTTAAGCTCGATCACGGCGGGCGCGAGATTGCGGTCCGCGCTTTCCAACGCGGCCGGCAGGGGCCTTTGGACGCGAGTGCTGAGGTGGTCCAGTTGCGTATGCAAGCACCGCTCACACCCGAAGAACCTTTAGAAATGCTGCGCGCCCTGACCGAGTTCGCGCGTCGCGACGGGGTCATGACGCCGGCCGAGCGCGGCGTCATCGAGCGGCTGGGTGCCGCCTTTGGCATCGCGCGTGAGACCGTCGGTGATCTGGTCTCCGAACGCACGCGTGAGCGGAAGGAGAACACCTTAGAACAAAGCTATTTGGCGCTGGGTCTCAATCTGAATGCCAGTGACGAGGACATCGCGCGCGCCTACCGCCGCTTGCTCGGTCAACACCATCCAGACAAGTTGCAAGGTCAGGGTGCGGATGCGGATTCCCTGCGTAAGGCCGAAATCCGCACGCGCGAGGTGCGTGGCGCCTACGAACGAATCCTAGGCGCGCGCGGAAAACGTGTTTGACGTGAAGCCATGTGCGACCACGCCGTCGCGCCGCTAGCATGTGCCGATTAAGCTATCTGAGAGTGCGACCATGCTTAGCCCAATCATTGCACCATCGATTCTCTCGGCTGATTTTGCGCGCCTTGGCGAGCAGACCGCTGCCGTGCTGGCGGCGGGTGCTGATTGGGTGCACTTCGATGTAATGGACAACCACTATGTGCCCAATCTGACGATTGGCCCGATGGTGTGCGAAGCACTGAGACGTTATGGCATCAGCGCGCCGATTGACGTGCATCTAATGGTCAAGCCGGTTGATCGGATCATTCCTGACTTCGCCGCAGCGGGTGCGACGCTGATCAGTTTTCATCCCGAGGCGAGCGAGCATGTGGATCGTACGCTGGGATTGATCCGCGATCACGGTATGCAGGCCGGGCTGGTATTCAATCCGGCCACGCCGCTCAGTTGGCTAGATCATGTGATCGACAAATTGGATCTGATCCTGATCATGTCGGTCAACCCCGGTTTCGGCGGGCAGTCTTTCATCTCGACGGCGCTAGACAAGTTGCGACTTGCGCGGCAACGCATCACCGATAGCGGTCGCGCCATTCGATTGGAGATAGACGGCGGCGTCAAAGCTGACAATATCGGTGCGATTGCTGCCGCTGGCGCCGATACCTTTGTCGCCGGCTCGGCGATTTTTGGGTCCACTGACTACGCTGCCACAATCGCGAGAATGCGCGCGAACATTGCCGCGGCAGCATCCTGATGAAGGTTTCACGCGACAGCGCCGTACAAGGCAATTCCGGGGCAAGCATGCATGCGCACTTGCCCTCGGCAGTGGCCGCGGCTTAGGTTCGCCACTGTGCTCAAAGAATTCCCTTGAACCATGGCTCGTCAGATCGCAGTCGTAGAAGATGAACCCGCCATTCGCGCCAATTATTCCGACGCGCTCAAGCGCTATGGCTACGATGTGCAAACCTTCGCGAGCCGCGCGCAGGCATCGAGTGCCTTTAAATTGCGCATGCCGGAATTGGTACTGATTGATATCGGTTTGGGCGATGAGCCCGAGGGCGGATTCGAGTTGTGTCGTGAGCTACGCCAGCGCTCCACCACCTTACCGATCATTTTTCTGACGGCGCGCGATTCGGATTTCGACATCATCTCCGGCCTGCGTCTCGGCGCTGACGATTACCTGACCAAAGACATCAGCTTGCAGCACTTGCTCGCACGCATCGTCTCGTTATTTCGGCGCGTCGAAGCGCTGAGCCAACCCACCGGCAAGGATCAACTGCTGGAGCACGGCCATTTGAAGCTCGAAGGCGAGCGCATGCGCGTGACCTGGAGAGATATCGAAGTCCCGCTAACGGTCACCGAGTTTTGGATCGTGCACGCGATGGCGCGTTATCCGGGCCACGTGAAGAATCGCGATCAGTTGATGAGTGCGGCGCAAGTGGTTGTCGACGAGGCGACCATCACCAGCCACATCAAGCGCATCCGCAAGAAATTTGTCGCTGTCGATGCGGAATTCGATGCAGTCGACACCTTGCACGGCGTCGGCTACCGCTGGCGCGCCTAGCATTTATCAGACATTTATCGCGATACACCGTCGTTCCCGCGCACGCGGGAACGACTGACTTCCAAAAGCTGACAGATCCGAAAAAGCCGCTCAGCGCGTGCCGTAGAGCACGATGGTCTTGCCGCTAACTTCGACCTTGCCTTCTTCCTCAAGCTGCTTCAGCACACGGCCAACCATCTCGCGCGAGCATCCAACGATGCGGCTGATTTCTTGACGCGAAATTCGGATCTGCGTGCCCTTCGGATGGGTCATCGCATCCGGCTCCTGACACAAATCGATCAGGGTACGCGCCACACGGCTAGTCACATCCATGAACGCCAGACGCGAGACCTTACGGCTGGTCTGCAGCAGGCGTTTGGTTAACTGTGAGGCGATCGCGAACAAAATACGCGGGCATTCTTCTTTGAGTTGACCCTCGAACAACTGGAACAAACGCTCGTAGCTGATCTCAGCGAGTTCGCACGGCACACGTGCGCGCACCAGCACTTCGCGGCGCTCGGGTTCCATGAACAAACCCATTTCGCCGATGAAATCGCCCTCGTTGGCGTAGGCCAGGATCAGCTCACGGCCTTCCTCATCCTCGGTCATGACCGCGAGCGAGCCATCAATAATGTAGTAGAGCGTATTGGCGACGTCGCCGGGACGAATGATCGGCGACTTCGATGGATAGCGCCGCCGGTGGCATAGCGCTAAGAATCGCTCCATATGGTGCAATTCAGGCGCCAACGGCCGCTGCAGTGCGAGCTTTTTCAGGCTGGCCTGTAGCGAGTAACGCAGCATGGATTTCTCTTGCTTCAACGCATTGCTAGCACTGACCATCCGGCTCCCCAATGCCCGTTTGTGGCATGGGAATCTTATAGCACGTGGTGTTGCCGTCGAGCCCTTTGCCGCATAATCCGCCGCCATCGCGAACGGATCGCCGCCCTCACGCTGAGTGCAGACGCCGCGTTCTCATCGCCTTCGCGCGGTCACGGCAATGGTTCGCCCGATCGCATTCTCGACTCCCGCCCAGGACACCCTATGGTCAAGCCGCTCCCGCGATTGAAACTCGAAGGTTTCAACAACCTGACGAAAGCGCTGAGCTTCAATATTTATGACGTTTGCTATGCGGTCACTGAAGAGCAGCGCCAGCGCTATATCGAATACATCGACGAGGCTTATAACGCTGAGCGATTGACGGAAATTCTGACCGAGGTGGCCGATATCATCGGTGCCAATATCATCAATGTCGCACGCCAGGATTACGATCCGCAGGGCGCCAGCGTTACCATTTTGATCTCCGAGCAACCGGTGATCGATCGCCGCGACGTCGGTCGCGAAATGCTCTCGAGCGCCATGCGCGAACACGACGAGGCCAAGGACGCGAGCGTAGTGGCGCATCTGGACAAGAGCCACATCACCGTCCACACCTATCCGGAAAGCCATCCCTTCAATGGCATCAGCACTTTCCGCGCGGACATCGATGTGGCCACCTGCGGCGTGATCTCACCGCTCAAGGCGTTGAATTTCCTGATCGATAGTTTTGAATCTGACATTGTCATCATGGATTACCGCGTGCGCGGTGCCACACGTGACGTCCGCGGCAAAAAGCACTACATTGATCACCGCATCAATTCAATCCAAGATTTCTTAAGCAAGCCGATCCAAAATCGCTACGAAATGTTCGACGTCAACGTCTACCAAGAGAACATCTTCCACACCAAGATGCACATCAAGGAATTCGACCTTGACACCTATTTGTTTGAAGCGACCAAGAACGAACTCTCCTTTAAGGACCGCGGCCGCATCGAAGCCCAAGTCCGCAAGGAAATCGGCGAGCTTTTCCACGGCCGCAACTTAGATTAATCCTTGATTCGGCAAACGCCTGATGCACTTCGCCTCAGGCGTTTTCCGTTTCCCGCGTGCGTCGTGAACCCGTGGCGCCAGTGACAATTTCGAACCGACGCCCGCTGATCTCTCGTGCTCAAGATTAAGCACTGCAAAAGCGTAGGGAACCTTATAGAAACCTACTGCGCGGTCCGATTGCTTAAGTTGCGCGGTGCTCGCTCTCCGGCCCGCTAGCCCCAAGCTGGCGGACTTTCAGCGGCGCGCAGCATGCTGCTCGAAAGCCCGCCTCACCCCTCCCTACGTGCCGTGCGCCTTGCACTCGAACCGCTTGGCTTAGGTTTCTTTAAGGTTCCCCGTAGGTGCGGATCAGATCCGATACGCCACCGCACGCATAAAGTCGGCGGCGGCTTGCATGATGCGTGGGATGGGCCACGGTAGGGCAACGGCGCCGCGGGCTTGGGCGGCAGCCCCATGCGCGCGTTCGTCACTTTGCATCTGTTCGAGCACTGCGCGCGAGCGTTGATCGGATTCGGGTAGACGCTGCAGGTGTTCGCCCAGATGGCTTTCGACTTGGCGCTCGGTCTCGACCACGAACCCGAGGCTTAAGCGATCGCCAATCAAGCCTGCCGTCGAGCCAATCGCGAAGGCACCGGCGTACCAAAAAGGATTGAACAGGCTCGGGCGGCTGCGCAGCTCGGTCAAACGCGACTCGCACCACGCCAGGTGATCCCCTTCCTCATGCGCCGCGTGCAGTAGATGGGCTTTCAAATCAGGCTCGCGCGCGACGGCGGCTTGGCCGAAATACAGGCCCTGTGCGCAGATCTCGCCGGTGTGGTTGATGCGCATCAATCCAGCAACATGAAGCCGCTCATCGTCGTTCAATGGCGGGCTCGAAAAAGCCGCGCCTGGACTTGCCCGAGCCGGGCTGTCCGCCAGTGCAAATACCGTGCGCAAGCCACGATTCAATTCGCCAAGCAGGCGATCAGTTGCGCTCAAATCACGAATGTCAGATTGCGATTTCATGACCGCTTTAGACCCAGGGCTGCGGTTAAGAATGCCACTGGATGTTTGATGGGTAGCTCAGTGTGCGGTGGCCGATGGCGATGAAGGCCTGCGGCAGCGATGCGCTCGCGCAGATGCACGGCACAGCCGACGTTGGTGGTGACCACGGCGTCTAATTTCAGGCGTCGGATTTGGTCGATGATCGGCGCGGCATATGCATTGGCTGCATCAGGATGCGCCAACAGATGCGGTCCGGCGGAGCCGCAGCAGCCAAAACCGGCAGTGATTGGGATCACTTCGAGCTTGGAGATTCGGCCCAGAAGCGCCGAAACGGCGCCGGACTCGTTGCCGAGTCCTCGATGCGTGCACGGCGTAAAGATACCGATACGCTGCGGCGGCTGAAACTCCGGCAGCGCTTGCGTCCACTGCGCCTCGAACCGCAGCAACCACTGGCAAGCTTCGACGACTTCGGTCGGTGCTTCCATCGATTGTCGCAATGCCTGGATACACCCGCTGTCCATCGATACGATGGTGCGCGTGTGCATTGACGCAAACCGCTCACGATTCGCATTGGCCGCCATCTGCGCGCCGTGCGAATCGCCCAAGTGCCGCTGGATAGCGCCGCAGCAAGCTTGTTGCTTGGCAGCAACCAGATCGAGTTTCAATGAACGCGCGACCGCCAGCAAATCGGATTGCGCGCTTGATTCGAAACTGCGCGATACGCAGCCAACGAATAGCAAGGCGGACGCATCGCTCGACGCGGATAGTGGAATCGGTGTTTGCGCCATAGCCAACAGACGCGCGCGCTTTCCCGGAACGCGCAAAGCGCGAACCAGCCCGCCGGCAACGCCCAATGCGTGCGCGCTCAAGGCCGCGTGCTCACTGGCGAAGATCAGTGCTCGCGATTCAACAGACGGCGCCCGCGCCTTGGCGAGTTGCGCCCGCGCGCCTTCGATGATCGCGCCATATTGCACATGTGCCGGACAAATGCTCTCGCATGCTCGGCATTGCAAACAGCTTTCGAGTGCTTCGCGCACTGAGCGATCGTCGGCAAGCGCTGGCTTTTGCTCAAGTGCGCGCGCCAATGCGATTCTGCCGCGCGGCGAATGGCTCTCAGTGCCGAGGCGATTGAAGGTGGGGCAGTGTGGTAAACATAATCCGCACATGACACATTGGTCAGCCAGTGCGCTGAGCGTGGAGGTGGTGACTGGTGGATTGAATAGCTTCACGGGTTGGGGTGCTATTTAAAATGCCAAATTCGATGATGTGAGGCCGACTCTGAAGCAGGTTGGAAAATCACCTGCGCCGGTGGATGGCTGGGTGGTCAGTTTCTACGCCAAGTACGGCGAAAGTTGCTTCTCAAAGGCAGTTTGAAAAGTCTACTGCGCGGATCGATAGCGGGCGCGATCAGCGCGCTCGAATTGTCCAGTGTGCTGCCTGCGCCTCGTCGATGGGCAGTTTGCTTTTCGCCGGCAAGGGCGAAATCCAGTCTTGGCGCGATGCGCTGCGGCCCGGCATCTTCGAAATCACGCATGCGCGCAATGGTGATTGGCAGCAGAGCCCACACAGCGCGGCATTCGCGCCGGAACGACGCAACGCAGTGATGTTGCGATCGACTACGCGTTCAGCCTTGTCGCGGCTGTGCGCGGCCCGTCAGGCCCAGTCGAGGACGCTGAGCAAAGACCAACTGCACCATCGCACCTAAACAACGCATCTGAAGCGCCTCGTGATCGATAGTGAAAACCGCCCCTCAAACCGCAATGCTAGAATCGCCCACCGGCTGAATCTTGCCCATCAATCACGCTTCTCGATGGGCTGCGCGACGCATTTCCTCACGTGAGGGCTTGCACGCTCCAAGATCGCCATCTAAACTTGTCGGTCTTTGTACCGCCAGATCCACGGAGTGGAACACCATGATGACCATGATGACGGTCAGCGCAAAACCGGAAACTGTCAGGCATGACTGGTTCGTGGTCGATGCCGCTGGCAAAACCTTAGGCCGGTTGTGCACCGAACTCGCGCGTCGTCTGCGCGGTAAGCATAAAGCCATTTACACCCCGCACGTTGACACCGGCGACTACATGGTTGTCATCAATGCGGACAAGATCGTTGTCACCGGCAACAAGCTGAATGACAAGCTCTATCACCGGGTGACCGGTTATATCGGCAACATCAAGACCACACCGCTGAAGAACTTGCTGGCCGCCCATCCGGAACGCGTCATTGAGATCGCGGTCAAGGGCATGCTGCCGAAAGGCCCGCTCGGTCGTGATATGTATCGCAAATTGAAAGTCTACAGCGGCGCCGAGCATCCGCATTCGGCTCAGCAGCCCACCGTGCTCGACATCGACACCGCGACTGATTCTTCGAGGAAGAAGGCGTAATGGCAACCACGCAGTACTACGGCACTGGCCGTCGCAAATCCTCCGCCGCACGCGTTTTTCTGCGTCCGGGCAAAGGCTCGATCATCGTCAACGACAAAACGCTCGAAGCCTTCTTCGGCCGTGAAACCTCGCAGATGGTCGTGCGCCAGCCGCTCGAGCTGACCAAGCTCGGCGAGCGCTTCGACATCATGGTGACGGTTGAAGGCGGCGGCATCACCGGTCAATCCGGCGCCATCCGCTTAGGCATCTCGCGCGCTCTGGTCGAATACGACGAGAACCTGAAGAGCCAATTGCGCAAAGCCGGCTTCCTCACGCGCGACGCGCGCGAAGTCGAACGTAAAAAGGTCGGCCTCCACAAAGCCCGCCGCGCCACCCAGTACAGCAAGCGCTAATCGTCTATCCGACGATCCGCCTGTCAGAGATATTGGGAGATCGTCCAACGGTAGGACAACGGACTCTGACTCCGTTTATCTAGGTTCGAATCCTAGTCTCCCAGCCAGCAACAAAAAGGCCGCCCCCGGGCGGCCTTTTTGTTGCTGGCTGCAAGACTCAGGGTGAGGGGCTAGACAGCTTTAGCGCTGAGGGGGTGAGAGCGATCCGCTTGCGCGTCACTGGCGCGCGATCGGACGAACGCCCGGCGGCTGTGCTGACGGCCCGGGCAGGATGCCCGAAGAGCGCGGGTATGCGAGTCCGCAGGGTGAGAGCGATTTCTTGCGCGCCATGGCTATTGATCGAACGAACGCCCGGCGATTGTACCGACGCGCAGGACCAGGGCCATGAATGGCTCCCGCAATCCTAGCTAGTCACTCAGCTAGCTGCCTGTCGGGCTTGAAAAATCGCAGCGAAAATTCGACTGGACGAAGCCAGATTTCGTCGATTTTGAAGGGTGAGCTCTTCTATTGCCCAAGAATGCGGCGGAATATGGACCGCCCAGGCGGATTTGCAACCGATTTCCTTCAAGTCCGACAGGCTGCTAGGTCGAGACAGAACTGGAATTGACGGACTTGCTTGGACTTATGAACCTCAATGACCTTTTGTTGACCCGGCACCGTTTGCTGTTCGAGTGCGTCTCCGGCAGTCGCGCTTATGGCACTGCGAACGAGGCCAGTGACACCGATTTGCGCGGTGTGTTTGCTCAGCCCGCGGCGGACTTTCTGGCGATCGCACAGCAGCCGGCGTTGGTCGCGGACGAGCGTCATAATTCGGTTTACTACAGTCTGCGCAGGACGTTGGAACTGCTGGGACAGGCGAACCCCAACATCCTTGAACTGCTGTACATGCCGGCGGACTGCGTGCGTGTGGACACGCCGGAGATGGTGGCATTGCGTGACGTTCGCCAGCGCTTCATCACCCGCCAATGCGCAGATACCTATGTCGGCTATGCATTCAGCCAGATCAAAAAGGCGCGTGGCCAGAACAAGTGGATCAACCAGCCCAAGCCGGTCGACCCGCCGCGCAAGGAGGACTTCTGCCACGTGCTGACGCGTGCGGCGCTGGCCGGTACGCAGGCCGTGCCTTGCCGCCCAGTGCCGCTGGCGCAATGCGACGTCGACCTTGGCGAGTGCCATGCAGCACGCCTGGAGCACGCGCAGGGCGTGTTCCGGCTGTACGACTACGGACCTGCCGCCGGTGGCGTGTTCCGCGGCGACACACTTGCCGTGGAGTCGATTCCGATCGATGACGAGCGCCCGCGTTTCATCGGTCTGCTCCTGTACAACGAGCGCGCCTGGGCGCAGGCGACGGAGGATCATCGAAACTACTGGCGCTGGCGATCGGAACGCAACGAGAGCCGATGGCTTGGGCAGGAGTCCGGCGAGATCGACTACGACTCAAAAAACCTGATGCACACCATCCGGCTGTTGCTATCGGGCGAGTCCATTCTGACTGAAGGGCGGCCGATTGTGCGTTTCGAAGGCGAGCAGCGCGAGTTGCTATTGCGTGTGCGTGCCGGTGTCCTGCCTTATGCCGAAGTCATGGCCATGGCCGAAGACATCAAGGCGCGGTGCGTGGCGCTGCGTAACTTCGCGGATTTACCGGAATTGGTGGATCCGTGTGAAGTCGATGCTCTACTGGCGGAACTGACACGGCAGTGGGAGGAAAGGGTCCGATGAGGGATGCGATCGCCAAGGCCATCATCGACATCGAGGGGCATCACAAAGTGCGCGTGCTCTATGCCGCGGAGTCCGGATCGCGCGCGTGGGGATTCGCCTCGCCGGACAGTGACTTCGACGTACGCTTCATCTACGTACATCGCTACGACTGGTATCTCGGAATCAGCGAACCGCGCGATGTGATCGAAGCCATGCTGCCCGGTGACCTCGACCTGTCCGGTTGGGACCTGCGCAAAGCGTTGCGGCTGTTCCTGCGTGGCAACTGCGCGCTGAATGAATGGCTGGATTCGCCGATCGTCTACGCCGAACGCGGCGATCTTGCGGGGCGGATTCGCGTCTTGCTGCCGACGGCCTTCAAGGCACCGGCCGGTTACCACCACTACTTGCGCATGGCGCAGGGTGTCTACGCGGAACACCTGGCATCTGACCGCGTGCGCCTCAAGAAGCTGTTCTACGTGTTGCGACCGTTGCTGGCCTGCCGCTGGATCCAGCATGTCGGCACTCAACCGCCAACGGCTTTCGCGGATCTGCTTGCAGCGTCCTGGGTCGGCAGCCAGGAGCGCGCAATGATTGCTGATTTGGAGAAAGCTAAGGCGATGGCCGGCGAGGGCGAACGCATCGAATTGTCCGCGATTGTGCGCACATGGGTGGACTGCGAGTTGCCGCGTGCGGTCGACGCAGCCGCGGCTGTTCGGAGCACTGCCAGCCTGCGACCTGAGACTCTGGACGGTCTGATGGTAGAGACGGTTGCAAGGGCTTGGGACTGATCGGGCTGCTAGCGGCGCAGGCGTACGACGACGTCGGACATCAAGCGTACGCCGAGTCGGTTTCACAGTCTCGGTAGTTGCGCGAAACTACCGCGACGATGGAGTTGCGGTGTTCTGCCTACTCGCGGCGCTGCGGGTGCATGGGCTGACTACGCAGGCGCCATTCGAGGTGTGGAGCGCGAGCGGCAACAAGGATCACGCGCCGCGCCTGGTCTGCCCGCCGCTGCGTGTTGTGCGTTTTTCGGCGTTGTCGATGGCGGCTGGCGTGGAATCGCTGTCGGTGGATGGCGTTGCGATTCGCGTGACCTGCGTGGCCAAGACG
>Ga0105044_10001147_pt1 | contig 34931 bp, 27 predicted proteins | sample MAT01_FD_78092 | JGI IMG/M metagenome (GOLD analysis project Ga0105044, IMG submission 78092) | Freshwater microbial communities from Lake Fryxell liftoff mats and glacier meltwater in Antarctica - MAT-01 | ecosystem: Environmental > Aquatic > Freshwater > Ice > Liftoff microbial mat | place...
CGAAAACGCCATAACATGCACCGCGGAAGCTCTGCACCTACTTCTCCGGACACTGCACCAATGGCTGATCTCAAGAACCTCAAAGGCATCTCCCAGGCTGACAAGCAGCTTCTTACCGAGGCCGAAGAATGGCTGGGTGCAGAACCCACCAAGATGGGGCCGGTGAAGAACTTCTTCTGGGGCGTTGTCAAGGAAGATTTCTACTTTCCCTACCCGACGCAAGACGCCCGCGAGCAGGCCGAGTGTGACCAGCTTCTGGCCCGACTTGACGACTACCTCAAGAACGAGCACCCGGCCGTCGCGATCGATCAAGAGCAGGAGATCCCCCGCTGGGTGGTGGACAAGCTCTTCAAACTCGGCGTGCTGGGCATGACCATTCCCAAGGAATACGGCGGGCTGGGGCTGGGCATCACCAGCTACAACCGCGTGCTTGAGCGCATCGGCTGGCAGTGCGGCAGCACGGCCGTGATGGTGAGCGCTCACCAGTCGATTGGCTGCAAGGCCGTCATGCTCTTCGGCTCCGAAGAGCAGAAGAAGAAGTGGCTCCCCCACCTGGCGCAAGACTGGCTCAGCGCGTTCTGTCTGTCTGAACCCAACGTCGGGTGCGATGCGGGCGGGGCCGAAACCTACTTTGAAAAGGACGGCGACGACTACGTTGTGTACGGCGAGAAGAAGTGGGCCACCAGCGGCGCGCTGGCCGGTCTCTTCACCGTGATGGCCCGCGAAAAGACTGCCGACGGCAAGGGCAAAATCTCCGCCCTCGTCATGCACCCCGAGATGCCCGGCGTTGAGATCTACCAGAAAAACCGCAGCAAATGCGGCATCCGCGGCACATGGCAGGCGCGGATCCGCTTCCACGGCGTCCGCGTCCACAAGGATAATCTGCTGGGTAAAGAGGGCCGGGGCCTTCAGATGGCCCTTTCGTGCCTGAACTACGGCCGTTGCACCCTCAGCGCCGGCATGCTGGGCGGCGCGCGGCGGGTTCGCGATCAGGCCACCAAGTGGGCGACCACGCGGTTCCAGTTCGGCCAGCCGCTGGCCCACAAGGAACTGGTTCGCTCGCGCATCGCGCACATGGCCGCGCTTGATTACGCCATGGACGCCGTGCTGTATATGACGACGGGCATGCTCGACCGCCATGAGGAAGATCATCAGGTTGAGACTGCCATCTGCAAGGTCTTCTGTTCGGAGATGGGGTGGCGCGTCGTCAACGACGGCATGCAGATCATGGGCGGCGAGAGCTACATGAGCGAGAACGAGGTCGAGCGCGTCTTCCGCGACTCGCGCATCAACCTCATTGTCGAGGGTGCCAACGAGATCATGCAGTGCTACGTCTTCGGCTACGGCGGCAAGCAACTCGCCGAGCAGATGCTGGGCATCAAGGATGCGCTCCTCAAAGACTCTGACGAGTCGATCGGCGCGTTCGTTTCCAAAGCCATCAAGAACTCGCTCAACGCCCGCATCATGAAGATCGCCATCCCGCTGGGGCTCGAAGTCTTCCTGGGCATCCGCCGGCCGATGAGCCGCGTCACCAAGTGCCTGCCGGAGTTCCGCCCCGCCGCCGACCGCATGAGCAACATGGCCCGTGAGCTGAGCTATCAGTTCAAGGTCATGAGCAAGAAGTGGGACGTGAAGATCCTCGACCGCCAGAGCATTCAGGCGCGCTTGGGCGATGTGGCGCTCTATCTGCACGCCTGGGCGTGCACGCTGGCCAAGCTTGACTCTGACGCCCGCGCCCACGGCGGCAACGGCGCGACTGACCTTGAGTTCCAGCGCGACAAGGCCGCGGCGTTGCACTTCTTCGACATCGCCGAGCTGGAGATCAACAACGCCATCCGCCTGCTCAACACCAACGCCGACGACACCATGCTGGCGGCCGCCGATGCCGCGCTCAAGTGGTCGGCCTCGCAGGCCAACAGTCAGTTCATCATTCCCGAAAAATCACCCATCGCCAAGGGCACGGGCATGACGGTCAAGCAGGACGGCATCAAACAGTTCCCCGGCACGCCCAACGTTGATGCGCCTGCCGGGGCCCATGTGTAAGCCGCACCCGCTCCTTGGTTTGTTCTCACGGCCCGCCGCGTTCGACGGATTTTTCTCACCAGCCCTCCGCCGCAGTGATCTGTAGCGCCGGGTTTCTCTTCTATAGATCGTCCCGCCCATGACCGCTCAGCCTCCTGCCTCATCCACGCCCGCCTCAATTACTCCCGCTACCCCCTCAGCCCCTGGCGCAGCGCCCGCCCCGGCTCCTGCGGTCTCGATCCACGAGCTTGAAGCGCAGCGCCGCGTGAACCGCGACGCCGCGGCGGCACTGGGCGTGAATCCGTACGGCCAGCGGACCGACGGCCTCGTCGCGCTGGCGGCCGCCCGCGCGCTCTTCAGCCAGGAGGCGAGCGATGCGCACGCTGCGGCGGGCAAGACGCCGCCGCCCGGCTTTGTGGACCCGCGGCCGACGGCCAAGGTGGCCGGGCGCGTCATGCTCCTGCGCGACAACGGCAAGCTGCTGTGGCTGCTGCTGCGCGACGCGAGCGGCGACCTGCAAATTGCGATCAGCCAGAAGGATGTGGACGAGACTTCGTTCAAGTTCGCCAAGACGACCGACCTGGCCGACATCGTGGTGGCCGAAGGCCGCCTGATGAAGACCAAGACCGGCGAGATCACCATCTGGTGTACGTCGGTGGGCCCGGGCGTGAAGTCGCTCGTGACGCCGCCGGCCAAGCACGAGGGGCTGCAAGATATCGAGATCAAGTATCGCCAGCGCTACACCGACATGTGGGCGAGCCCGGAGACCACGGCGGTCTTCAAGCTGCGGTCGGCCATCGTGAGCCGGATGCGGCGCGAGCTCGACGGGCAGGGGTACATGGAAGTCGAGACGCCGATGATGCAGGTGCTGGCGGGCGGAGCCGCGGCCCGTCCGTTCATCACCAAGATGAACGCTCTGGACATGCAGCTTTACATGCGGATCGCGCCCGAGCTCTACCTTAAGCGTTTGCTGGTGGGCGGCCTGCCCAGGGTCTACGAGATCAATCGTAACTTCCGCAACGAGGGCCTCGACAAGCAGCACAACCCCGAGTTTACGATGCTCGAGGCCTATGTCGCCTTCGGCGATTGCCGGACGGTGATGGAGCTGACCGAGACGCTCATTCGCGCCAGTGCGCTGGTGGTTGACCCTGCCGGTCAGCCGCTGCCCTTCGGCGAGCTGAGCATCGACTACAACCAGCCGTTCCGGCGCGTCGCGTACGGCGACCTCTTCGAGAAGGCCCTGGGCTTCTCGATGCGCGACACGGCCAAGGTTCGCGCCGAGTGCGAGAAGCGGCACATCAAGACCAAGTCGCCCGCGGGCGTGCCGGTTGCTGATGTGCTGCTCATCAACGAGCTCTTCGAAGAGTTCGCCGAGAAGTCCGTTGATCCCGCGGTGCCCACGTTCATCACTGATTATCCCGCCGCCATCTCGCCACTGGTGCGGCCCAAGGCCGACGACCCGTTCCTGGCCGACCGGGCCGACCTGTTCATCGGCGGGATGGAGATCGCCCCGCACTACACCGAACTCAACGACCCCGATGTGCAGGCCCAGAAGTTTCGCGAGCAACTTGCGGCGGCCGACGAGGGCAAGCAGGCCGAGGAGCAGACGTACCGCAACTTTGATGCCGACTTCATTCAAGCTCTCAAGGTGGGGATGCCGCCTGCGGGCGGGATGGGTCTGGGCATCGACCGCCTCGTCATGCTATTGACGAATCAGCGGACGATCCGCGATGTGGTGCTGTTCCCGCTCATGCGGCCGATTTGAGCGGGCTGGGCCGGACCCGGATGAATGTCATTCTTCCCGACGGCCGCGCACGCGCCAGCCGCCGGACTTGACCTCTTCGCCGACGATGCTCATCTTGGCCCCGAGGGCGCGGAGCTGGTCGAGCTGGCGGCGGCCGATCTGGATCTTCATGGTCACGTGGCCGTCGTCGTAGTCGCGCGAGAGGACTTTGGCGCGCTTCTCGAGGGTGTCGATGGTGCGCGAGTCGGTGAGGTCCACAACGACCTTGAGATCCTCAACGCCGCCCTGCGCGCCCGAGCGGACAATGTCGATGAGTTCCTTCTGGCCGAGGCCGCCCTCGTCTTTGGCACAGAGCGCGATGCAGCCGGGCACCTTGCGCTGCCAGATGAGCAACTGGCGGTTGTCTTTGAGCTTGTCGGCCTTGTTGAGCAGCAGCAGGCGCGGCGGGGGTTCGTATTCAGGATTGTCGCTCACGCCACGCTTGCGGGAGCCGGTGTGCTCGGTCTTGCGGACTTCCTCGAAGAGTTCGTCAAGGGTTTTGCAGACGGTCGCATAGTGCATCTCGGCGGCGGGGTCAGAGACATCGAGCACGATCAAGAGGAGGTTGGCGTGGGTGGCCTCTTCGAGCGTGGCTTTGAACGAGGCCACAAGGTTGTGCGGCAGGTCGCGCACGAAGCCGACGGTGTCGGAGAGCATGACGCGCAGGCCGCCACCAACGTCCCACTCGCGGGTGCGGGTGACGAGCGTGGCGAAGAGGCGATCGTCGGCGTAGGCACCGCCCTTGGTGAGGGTGTTAAAGAGCGTGGACTTGCCGGCGTTGGTGTAGCCCACGATGCCAACGGTGAAGTGCGAGACGTTGCGCTCGGCCACGAGGCGCGACTTGCGTTCCTGGATCTCTTCAAGGCGACGGCGGAGGACAACCTTTTTGGCCTGGGCGAGGCGGCGGTCGATTTCGAGCTGTTGCTCGCCCGGGCCGCGGGTGCCGATGCCGCCGATGCCGCCGGAGCCGACGAGGCGCTCAAGATGGGACCACATGGCCTTGAGGCGCGGGTAGGTGTATTCGAGCTGGGCCATCTCAACCTGGAGCTGGGCCTCGACGGTGGTGGCGCGGCTGGCGAAGATGTCGAGGATGAGCTCGGAGCGGTCGATGACCTTGCGCTCGATGGCCTGCTCGATCTTGCCGATCTGGCGGGGAGACAGGTCGTGATCGAAGATGACGATGCTGGCCTTGAGCTCTTCGCAGAGGGCCTTGAGTTCGCGGAGCTTGCCGGTGCCGATATAGGTGCCGGGGTTGGGCTTATCGAGTTGCTGGTCAAGCGTGCCGACGACGAGGGCTCCGGCCTGCTCGGCGAGGGCGGCGAGTTCGCCGAAGGGGTCGCGCTGGTCAAAGTTGGATTCGGGCAGGCGAACGGCGGCCAGGACGGCGCGCTCGCTCTGGACTTTGATGGACGTACGTTCTTTGGGAGGTGGCATTCGTGCTGGGTGATTGTTGGCCAGCAACGGGGCCCTGGCTCAGGTTCGCTTGAGGTTTTCGCGGGAAATCATGAGTTCGAGGGTCTGGCAGACGATGTCGACATCGCGCTCAGAGAGGTTGTTGTGAAAGGGGAGGGCGATGGTGCGCTGGCTGATGGATTCGGCGATGGGGAAGTCGCCGGGGCCGAAGCCGAACTGCTGGCGGTAGAAGGGCTGGAGGTGGATGCAGGGGAAGTAGTCGCCGGCGCCGACTTCATGGCGACGCATGCCGGCGATGATACGGTCGCGGTCGTCGCGCGTGAAGGTGTTGGCGAGGCGAACGACGAAGACGAACCAGGAGGTGATGGTATCGGCGCAGGTGTTGGGGAGGATGATGTCGGCGCTGCCCATGAGCTTGCGCATGTACATGCCGGCGACGTTCTGGCGTTTTTGGATGATCTCGTCAAGCCGGCGCATCTGGGCGATGCCGAGGGCGGCGTGGATTTCGCTGAGGCGGTAGTTGTAACCGAGCCGTTCGTGGAGGAGCCATGAGCCGGTGCCGGGGCCGGCATCGGTCTGGACGGGCGGGCTGGAATGGTGACCGACGCCCGCGCCGCCCATGCCGACGGCGACTGGGGCCTTGGCGGTGCCGATGGGCGAACTGGGGAGCGGGCGGCCCTGGCTGCGGAGCGAACGGCACATGTCGGCGAGGCGCTTGTCGCTGGTGACGATCATGCCGCCTTCGCCGGTGGTGATTTGCTTGTTTGGATAAAACCCGAAGACGCCGATGCGGCCGAACGACCCGCACTGGCGGCCTTTGAGGGAACAGCCGAGGGCTTCGCAGCAGTCCTCGATCATGGGGATCTCATGGCGGCCGGCGATCTGGGCGTAGGCGTCCATGTATGACGGGTTGCCGAAGGTCTCGACGGCGATGATGGCCTTGGTGCGCGGAGTGATGGCCGCGGCGAGCCGCTCGGGGTCCATGTTCAAGGTCTTGGGGCAGATATCAACAAACTTGGGGGTGGCCCCGACATAGAGAATGGGATTGGCGCTGGCGATGAACGAGAACGGGGACGTGATGACTTCGTCACCGGGGCCGATGCCGAGGGCGAGCATGGCCATGTGGAGGCCGGCGGTGCCGGATGAGCAGGCGACGCCGTGGTCACAGCCGACGCGGGCGGAGACGGATTTTTCAAACTGCTCCTGAGCGGGCCCGATGGAGAGGCGGCCGGAGCGGAGGACGGTGGTGACGAGCTCGACTTCGAGGTCGGTGATGTCGGGCTTGCTGAGGGGGATTTCGTGGATGCTCATGACTCGTTCTCTGATCTCATTCGCTGGGCTTGGTCGTTGGAACCGGCTTTGGCGGGAAGCGCGGCCGCTCTATACCTTGGGGGGGGTAGCGGGGAAGGGGGGCGGGGTGAGGCTGGAGTGGCCGCGCACACCCTGGAGGCATGGTGTTTATCGGTCGGTGAGGGCTGGGGGTTGATAATGAGGGCGGAGGGAGGATTCAGCCGTTGGGCGGGGTCGCGGGAGCCGGCACGGGCGCGGCTTTGTCGGCCTCGGACTTGGGGGCTGGGGTCACGCGGACGTTGATGCGTTTTTCGGGGAGGTTGTACTTCGAGAATGTTGAGCGGATGTCGTCGGCGGTGAGGGATTCGTAGACGGTCGCGGTTTCGAGGATTTCGTCGAGGTTGCGGCCGCGGAAGTCGAGGTTTGACAACTGGCCGGACCAGAAGCCGGGCTCTTTCATCTGCTCATCGATGGTGTTGGCGCGCTGCTTGCGGGCCGTGTCCATCTCTTCGGCGGTGGGGCCGGACTTGGCGAACTCGTCGAAGATGTCATAGACGGCTTTGGAGAGTTCGGCGGCCTTGCCGGGCTTGGTCGGGGCGCGGGCCACGAACTGGCCGAAGCCGGGAAAGGTTTCGGAGGGGACGCTCTGGGCGCTGATTGAGTAGACGAGCTGCTTGTCTTCGCGGATGGCCTTGACCATGCGGCTGGTGATGATTTGTGCGGCCATGCTCATGACGCGGACGTCGCGGCGGTTGGCGGCATCGGCCCCGAAGATGCCAGCGACGACCTGGGCCTGGTCGGTCTGGGTGACGAGTTCGCGGTCGATCATGATGGGCTTGTCGGGCTTGGCGATGGTGCGCTTGTCTTTGAAGATGTCGGCGCTGATGCGTTCGCGTTTGGGGAGGGAGCCGACGTAGGTTGTCACCAAGGTCATGGCGCGGTCTTTGGGGATGTCGCCGACGATCGAGACTTCGATGGGCGAGGTGGTGATGATGTCCTCAAGCCACTTCTGGGCGGCCTCGATGGTGATGGCGTCGAGCTGCTGCTCAGTCGGGACGCGGGTGCGGACCTCGTCCTTGGGATAGAGGGCGTTGGTGAGCTCTTCGCCGAGCACTCCCGCGGCGGTGGTGAGCCGCATAGGCATGAACTGCTTGAGCATGTCGCGGCTGCGGTTGAAGGCGACTTCTTCGATTCTGGGCTCAGTAAGAAGGAGGTATGCCAACTGCATGCCGAGCTCGAGATCGGTTGGGCTGCCGGAGACGCTGAGGTTGACGGTGTCGAGCCCGCCGCCTCCACCGCCACCACCACGGCCGCCGCGGCCCCCACCGCCCCCACCGCCGCCGCCGCCGATTCCGCCGACGCGGACGTTCTTGCCCTCAAAGAGTTGGCGGAGTTGGGTGGAGGAAAGGTGTTTGGTTGCAGCGCTGCGGCCGGCGATGCCGGTCTGCGCGGCCTGCGTGATGCCGCGGTTGGCGGCGGTTTCGTTGATCTGGCCGCCGGCGAGAGAGATCGAGATGGAGACGTCGTCCTTTTGAATGTCCATGAAGCGGTAGTGGACGCGGGCGCCGTTGTCGAGCCAGAAGCTCTCGACGCCGGAGGCGGCGTGGGTGGTTTGGTCAACGACCTTGCCGGGGGCGGGGAGCTTCTCGATGAGCCGCTCGGCGCGGGCGAGGTCGGCTTCTTTTTCGGGCTTCACGTTGAGGGCGGCGGTGCCGACCTTGATGAGTTCTTCTTCGCTGGGGACGTCGGCCGTGGTGGGGAGCGTGGCGGTGAAGACGACGACGGAGGGGTCGTAGAGGGCGGCGAAGTGCTCGCTCACCTGCGGGGCGGTGATGGTGGGGAGGAGTTTGTTGAGCAGGTCGAGGCGCTGCTGGGCCGAGAGGATGGGCTCGTTCTGGGTGACGGCGTTGTTGTAGCGCGAGACGAGATTGGCGGATTTGAGCGAGGGCTCGGTTTTGATCGATTGCTCGGCCGAGGAGATGAGGCTGGTGCGGGCGTCGGCGAGTTCCTGATCGGAGAAGCCGTGGAGGCGGGCGCGCTGGAGCTCGGTGGCGGCTTGGGCGAGGACCTGTCGCCACTGGTCGGGCTTGCCGGAAGCGGAGACGCGGGTTTGCAGGACGGTCTGGGCGATGTCGCCCACGCCGAGGCTGCAGGTGTAGAACGCGGCCTTGCCGGCGGCGACGCGGTTCTGGGTGCGGCGGGCGAAGGCGAAGTCGGCGATGCGCTCGAGGAGTTCGGTGCGGTAGCCGGCCTCGGTGGTGGTGGGCGGGCGACCGGGAATGATGCGGGTGATGCCGATGTTGGCGACGGTGAGCTCGGAATCGGTAGCGATGAGGGCGCGAGTTTTATCAGTGGGTTTGACGCCGGGCTCCTGGCCCTTGGGCTTGTCAACCTTTTTGGCCTCGGCGAAGTTGGCCTTGATCGAGTCGATGACCTTGACGGGCTCGATATCGCCGACGACGATGACTGTGATGTTGGAGGGGACGTAGTACTTGGAGTAGTAGTCTTCGAAGTCGGGCCGCTGGGCGCCCTTGATGGTTTCTTCGAGGCCGATGGTCATGCGTTTGGCGTAGAGGCTGCCGGCATACATATTTTCGTGCATGTAGTCGCCGATGCGCTGACCGCTGCCGGAGCGGCTCATCTTCTCGTTGAGGATGATCTGACGCTCTTGGTCGATTTCCTTGGGGTCAAGGAGCATGCGGAAGGCGACATCGCTCATGAAGAGCATGGCCTTCTGGAGGTACTCGGGATCGGGCTTGCCGAGGTCGAGTTGATATGTCGTCTGCTCGAAGTTGGTGAAGGCGTTCTGGTGGCGGCCGAAGGTGAGGCCGAGGGACTCAAAGAAGGGGACGACCTGGCCGGGAGGGAAGTTTTGGGTGCCGTTGAAGGCGAGGTGTTCGAGGTAATGGGCGAGGCCGCGCTGGCGGTCGGTTTCGTTGAGTGAGCCGGAGCCGACGTGCATCCAGATGTTGATGTGGCCGGCGGGGAGTGCGTTCTGGCGGACGATGTACTTGAGGCCGTTGTCGAGCGTGCCGGTGACGAGGGACGGGTCCATGGGAAGGGGCTGATCGGCCCGGGCGGTGACGGCGAAGGAGGTTCCGCAGGCGGCGGCGAGGATGAGCACGAGCGCAGCGCGGCGGAAAGACGAGAGAGAGGGCATGGGGAGCTCCACAGGATGGACGAGTAAGGCCGGATCGGTGTGCGGCTTTGGGGATGATACCCGATGGCGGGCGGAAGGATGCTGTGGGAAGCGGGCGGCGCAGGACGGGAAGCGCCGGTACGGGTAGAGCCGAAAAGGGCACGGGCTTGGGGCGTCATCGCGCGGCCAGCATGAGGTGCCGGGCACACCCGATCGGCAATCTCACCGGGCCGATAATCAAGTTTGAGGTTTGGCGGGGGTTCTCGTCGGGCAACGACCCGATACCATCTGCTCCTCTCGGGCACGCGCGAACGCGGGACCCACTGACTGGCTGTTTGCACCGGAACGAACACTCGACCATGAACTCGGTAGTGGCTGCATTTCGAGAAGCCTGCGCCGAGCATTCGCAGCGTGACGCGCTTGAGAGCACGGCGGAAACGCTTACATACCAAGAGCTGGATGCGGTGACGGATCGGATCGCCGGTGGGCTGACGAAGGCGGGGGTCGGGCCGGGTCGGCATGTAGCGATCTTTGCGGGGCGGAGCCCGCAGTTTGTGATGGCGGCGCTGGGGGTGCTGAAGTGCGGGGCTGTGTATGTGCCGATCGATCCGGAGTATCCAGTCGAGCGGCAGCGGGCGATTTTGAAGGCGCTCACAAGGCCGATTGCGATCGGAGACAGATCGCTTGAGGGCGTGGGACCAGCGGGGTCAGTCGGGGTGCAAGTACTGGATATTGACCAGTTGAGGACTTCGACGGCGCCGGCCCCGACGGGCAGCGTCGGTGCTGAGGCGGCTGCGTATGTGATGTTCACGTCGGGATCGACGGGCGTTCCGAAGGGGTCGGTCATTGCCCATCGCGGGATTGTGCGGCTGGTGTGCGGGGCCGATTATGCGGAGTTTGGGCCTTCGCATCGGTGGGCACTGCTCTCATCGGTGGCGTTCGATGCTTCGACGCTTGAGATCTGGGGGCCACTGCTGAACGGTGGGACGTGCGTGGTGCTGGAGGATCGGCTTGCCTCGCTCGACCGCATTGCCGAGTTCTTCCGCGGCGGGCGTGTGAGCGACACGTGGATGACGGCGGCGCTGTTCAACTCGATGGTGGACTACCGAGTGGACGCGTTTGCCAAGATGAAGCAGGTGTTTTCGGGCGGGGAGACGGAATCGGCCCGGCACTTCAAAAGGTTCATTGAGTCGTGCCCGGGAGTGAGGCTGATTCACGGGTATGGGCCGACGGAGAACACGACGTTTAGTCTGTGCCACACGGTTCGGGCTGAGGATGTTTACGATGGCGGGCGGGTGCCGATCGGGCGGGCGATTCGCGGGACTTCAGTGCGGATTGTTGACGGCGAACGTTGCGAGGTTGCGGACGGGTCAGTGGGCGAGCTGCTGGTGGGCGGCGCGGGGGTGGGTCTGGGATACCTCGACCAGCCGGAACTGACGAGTGAACGGTTCGTGACGCTCGATGGCGAGGGATGCTGGTACCGGACGGGCGACCTGGTTCGGCGACGGGCGGACGGTTTGGTTGAGTTTCTGGGGCGGGTTGACCGGCAGGTCAAGGTTCGGGGATTCCGGATCGAACCCGAAGAGATCGAGAAGACGCTTACGGCGTGCCCCGGGGTGACGGCGGCGGTGGTGGAGGCGGTGGGTGAGGATGCGGAGACGAGGCATCTTGTAGCGCACTGCGCTACTGGGATCAGCCGTGCCGGGGAGATCAGCCTTGCTGGGGAGATCAATCGTGCCGGGGGCGGGGGTCGCGGCGGACCGGACGAGCAGGAGATTCGTGATTTTCTGGCCCAGCGGCTTCCGCCGCACATGCTGCCGACAGACATTCGCGTGTACACCGAGTTGCCGCTGACGACGACGGGGAAGATCGATCGCAGGAAGCTGGGAGGCGCGGTCGGCGGCGCGCTTGAGCAGCCGCTGGGGCTTGAAGAGCAGGCGCTGGCGCAGATCTGGCAGAAGCTGCTGCCGGGAGTGCCGATCGGCCGGGAGACGGATTTCTTCGCGGCCGGAGGTCATTCGGTGCTGGTGCTCAAGATGGTGGCGGAGGTGCGGCGAGGAACGGGCATCGTGCTCTCACCGTCGGCGGTGTATCAGTCGCGAACCTTGAGCCGTGTGGCGGCGGCTGCGGCCGGTGTGCCGCGGGCGGAGGTGCCGGTTGGGCCTGGGACGTTGGCCCCCGCGACGGCTCCACAGGCGGAGGAGGGGACGGACGGCTCGCCGTGCGGGTCGATGCAGCGCAGTTTGTACTACGAGTGGCATCTCGACCCGGGCGGAAGCGCGTACCACGTTCACGCCGGGTTCGTGGCCGAACCGGGCTTTGACGCCGAGTCGCTGAAGGCCAGATTCCTGATGGCGATGGCACGCCACGATGCGCTGCGGATGCGGTGCGTGATGACCGAGAAAGGCTTGCGGCAACGCCTGTGCGAGGTGCCGCCGCCGGCGTTGGTGGTGCGGGATGAGGGCGTGGCGGCGTGGGGCGGGCCGGGCGAGGCGTTCCCGGCGAGCGTTCTTGAGCGGATTCACGCACCGTTTGACATCGAGAGCGGACCGCCGGTGCGGCTGCACCTGTTTCGGCTGCGCGACGAGCGCTGGCTGGTTGTGGTGTCGCTGCACCACTCGACGGTTGACGAGTGGTCGCTCGATTTGCTGGTGAGCGAGCTTGAGGATCGGGCGGCGATGGAGGGCGGGCCGGCGCCCGGGGCCTCGATTGTTCGCTACGTTGAGTGGGAGCGGGCGCACGTCAACATCGACGAGGCGCGGCGGCGCGGCGGCGAGATGGCGCGGTGCGTGCAGGCGGGGTATCCGCTGCTGGTGACCGGACGGGGGATGGCCGTGACGGCGGTGCGGCAGTTTCGCCCCGAGCTGGCGCTGCGGGTCCGGCAGTTTGCGAGGCGTGAGGGCGTGACGCAGTTTGTGGTGCTGCTGGCGGCGTACGGGTTGTTTTTACGGCGGCGCTATGGGCTCGATGAGCCGTGGGTGCTCACGCCGTTTGCCAACCGGAGTGATCCGTGTCTGGCTGAGATTATTGGTTGCTGCATTGATCTGCGCTTGTTGCGGGTGCGCTGCGGTGAACAGAGCACCTTTACGGACCTGGTGCGGAGGACCTCGGAAACGGTGTTTGCCGAGCACGACCTGGGACCGGTGCCGCTTGAGGAAGTCTCGGCGGGATTCAGACAGGTGAGCAGCGCCGACTTTGCGGCCGCGATGCAGTTTGTCATGACGTACCGGGTTGATCCGCATCGCACGCGGACGCTGGGCGGAGTGGCGGCGCAGCCGATCCGCGTTCCGGCGGCGGGGTCTAAGTTTGGCCTGTTGATGCAGTTTGAACAGCAGGGCGAGACCTTAGCGTGCGTTGCGGAATCGGCGGTGGAAGCGCTGAGCGAGCAGGAGCTGTCGAGATTGCTTGGCGAGTTTGAGACAATGCTTGGCGAAGCGCTGACAAGTCCAAGGGCGGCCGTTGGCGCTCTTCCAGCGACACGCGTAGCGGCTATGGCGATAGACGTTTCGCGTCCGGCCGAGGCAGTTCCAAGTCCGCAGCATGAGCTTGATGCGGCGTGCGCGGCGGCGTGGTGCCGGGTGCTGAAGCGTGAGCGCGCAGATGCGTCGGATGACTTCTTTCGATCGGGGGGGACTTCGCTGCTGGCGCTTCGGCTTACGGCGGAGGTTCGGCGCGACACGGGGGTGACGCCGGCGGTTGGGCTGTTTGTTGCGCATCCGACGCTGGCGACTCTTTGCGCGCTGGTGCGGAGCGGGGGAGGCGAAGCGCCGCTGGTGAGCCGGTTTGGTGACCCGGCAAGCGACGCGGTGATTTTCGCCATTCCGGGACTGGGCAACTCGGCGGTGGTGTATCACAAGCTGTGGATGGAACTGCGGCACATGATGCCATCGCCGCCACTGGTGGTGGCGGCGGATTTTCATCGCGTGACGGATCTTGCTTTGGCCAAGGGCGGATTGCGGCCGGCGATCGATGAGTTGGTTGCGGCGTGCATTGAGATCGCGGGCAACCGTCCGGTGGGGTTGGCGGGGTATTCGCTTGGCGGGTTGCTCGTGCCGGAGATGGCACGGGCGCTCACGGCGCGGGGGCACGCGCCGGCCCATGTGTGGTTGCTCGACCCGTACGCGGCGAAGTTCGCCTGGCCGGAGCCGGCCCGACAGGCTCTTGACACGGCCTTGCGTTTTGCGCGCATGCCGTGGAGGCTTCCGATCCGTGTGCTTGAGCGTTTGAGGCGGCGTTCGGTGGGTGCGGGCGAGGGGGGAAAGCCGGAGGCGCAGGAAACGCACGGCAACAAGCAGAGCAATCGGCTGCTCCGCGATGCGTTCCGGGCTCACTCGTTTGTTGCCTATGACGGACCCGTCACGTTTATTCGGTCGAGCTATTCGACCGCTCACGCGGGTGCTGCGCTTGCTGACCGGTGGCATGGAATGAAGCCGTATCTTTCGGGACCGTGCCGGATGGTTGATCTCAAGATCGCGCATGTCGATTTTCTTCGATCGGGCACGGGTCAGGTGGCGGGCGTGATGGCTGAGGAACTGCGGGTGGCACGACAGACCCGATCGGGGCGGGTCGGAGGTGGGCCATGAAGACGGCGAGCAGCCACGGCGCACGAGGGCGGGCCGCGATACACGTTCACCTGTGGACCGATGCCGCGGCGCAGACGCGGCCGGAACAACCGATCCGTGCGGCGGCGCGGTATCGAGCGCTCGCCACGACTTTCGGGGCGCGTGCTGGCGGTGTGACCGTGGCCAGCGACATCACGGGACGGCCGCGACTGGTGGGCCCTGACGCGGGTGAGATCGACCTGAGCAGCTCGAGCACGGCGGGGTGTCTGGTTGTGGCGGTGTCGATGGGGCGGCGGATCGGGATCGATGTAGAACGGGTGCGGGCAGAGCATGTTGATGACGACCTGGCGCGGGAAGCGCTTTCGGCGGAGGAGTTTGTGGAGTTCAGAGGCGTGGCGGACCCGGTGGGCTTTTTTTATGAATGCTGGACCATGAAAGAGGCGGTGCTCAAGGCGAGCGGTGACGGGCTTGCGTGCCACCCGCGGCTGGTGCGCGTGATGACTGAAGCGCGGGATGATGGGTGGCGGAGCGTTGAGACGGCGGATCATCGTCGGTGGATGGTCAGACGCGTTGAGGGCGTGCGCGGCGCGGCCATGGCGATTGCGAGTGAAGAGGATTCGGCAAGCCCGGAGATCGTCTTGAAGTTCCATGCGAGTTCCTTCCCCCCGGCGGCGACGGGTGTGGTGGAATCGGATGTTCGCACTGAGTTGCCCACGCGGCCGAGCCGTTGACGCAATCGTGAGGGCTCCACACCTTCACTCTGCGGGGCGCAACGTACACTTGGCTATGGTGATTCAGCCGGTTCCGGAACCTCAACTTGTGCGGCTGTCTACGCCGGCGGGTGCTGCACACTCTCTGGCCGTGGCGCCGCATGCGGTGTTCAATGGGCGGTATGAGCGCGCCGAGGACAAGCACGGGTGGGTGCAGAAGATTTTTGATGAGACGGCGGGGGACTATGACCGGGTGGAGGGCTGGCTTTCGCTCGGAAGCGGGCGGTGGTATCGGAGGCAGGCACTGGCGCGGGCCGGAATACGAGCGGGGATGACGGTTGCGGATGTGGCGTGCGGCACGGGGCTGGTTTCGCGGGAGGCACTCGCACTCGTGGGCCCGACGGGTGTGGTGATAGGGCTTGACCCTTCTGAGGGCATGCTCGAGCGTGCGGCAGCGGCGCTGGGCGGGTTTGCCAACTTTATGGCGCGGCCGTCGCGGGCTGAGTCGCTTGAGCTTGACGACCAGAGCGTGGATGCGGTGACTTTCGGGTACGCGTTGCGGCACGTAGACGATATTGGGCTTGCGCTGAGTGAGTTTCGACGGGTTCTTCGACCCGGGGGCACGGTGTGTATGCTGGAGATCACCCAGCCGACTCACCGGGCGGGGAAGTTCCTGCTCAAGGCGTACATGCGGATTCTGGCGGGCGTCGTGTGCCGGTTTTCCAGGCTTTCGGCGCGAACTCCGGAGTTGTGGGACTATTACTGGGACACGATCGAGAAGTGCGTGCCGCCAGAGGCGGTGCTGGAATGCATGCGCCGGGCCGGCTTCACGGATGTGCGGCGAGGCGTGCAACTGGGGATATTCAGCGAGTACGTTGGGCGCGCACCGTGACGAGCGGGTGCGGCAGCTTCAAGGACGACTGCCGGCGGCGACGGTCAGGAGGCGGACGATATCGGAACGGTTTTTTGCGGCGGCGATGTCGAGGGCCGAACGACCGCGCCGGTCGCGGAACGTGACGCTTGCACCGGCGTCTTTGAGCGCACGAACGACTTCGAGATGTCCTTGGCGGGCGGCGAAATGCAGGGCCGTCCAGCCGTCGTCGCGCTGAGCGTCGAGCGGAGCCTTGGCCGCGATCATGGCCAAGACGACCTCAAGCTGGCCAGTATTGGACGCGAACATGAGCGCCGTTTGCAACTGGCGATCGCGGAGATCTTCATTGGCGGAGGCGGCGATGAGCGCTAGGGCGGCGGCAGGCTTGGCCTGGCGGCCGGCGAGCATGAGCGGCGTTCGGCGATCCTCGTCGATGGCGTTGATGTCGCCACCTTTGGAAAGGATGGCGGTGATGGCACGGTCATGGCCCGCGATGGCGGCAACGTGCAGGGGTGAATAGAAGTTGCGGCTCTCGCGGACGTTGGGTGGAGAGCTGCTGGCGAGGGCGGCGTTGATGTCGGCCTCGCTCCCGGTTGAGGCTGCGACAAACCATGGGTTGACGGCGATGCTCACCACCTCATCAGCGACGCCGGGTGGGCGCCCCTGATTGCAACCGCCCATGGAGGCGAGCATGAAAAAGCCGAGCAAAACTGGAATGGCGGGGTGCGATGGCATGGTGCTGGACCTTGGTGTTGGGCTGAGCAAACCTGGGGGAACCGCTGAGAGTGTACCGCGGCCGACCGCCTGATGCGGTCTGACGCGAGATTGGATTGATACCATTGGTTCTTGACGGAGTTTTTTGCACAACCCGGCATTTGCTCGACGCCCGGCCCGGTGCGGTTTGTGGTTGTGGCCCCTGTCTACAACCACGGCGGCGCGGTGGGCGCGGTGCTTACGGCGCTCGGCAAGACGCATCTGCCGATTATCGTGGTCAACGACGGTTCGACCGACGCGACGCGGGATGTTCTGGCGGGGTGGCTCGCCGATGGGCCCGATGATGGGCGCCGGGATGTGTGCGAGCACAGAGAGAACCGCGGGAAGGCGTCGGCGCTGCGGACCGGGTTTGGCAGAGCGGCGGCGCGGGGCTTTACGCACGTGGTGACGATCGATACCGACGGGCAGCACGATCCGGCCGAGATTGAACGGCTGTGCGCCGCCGCGGCGGGTGCGCCGAGAAGCCTGGTGATCGGGGTGCGAGAACTGGGTGATGTGGCACCCCCCCTGGCAAGCCGGATCGGGCGCGCCGTTTCGAACCGGCTGGTGTGGTGGGAATGTGGGGTCCGAATCAGCGACAGCCAGTCGGGAATGCGGGTGTATCCGCTGGACGCCTTGGCAGAACTCGACGGGGGGGCGAGTCGGTACGGGTTTGAGACGCAGGTAATTAGCCGCGCGGGCTGGTCGGGCGTGGCGATTATTGAGGTTGCGATCCGCTGCATCTACGAGGTACCGGGCGGGCGGACGACGCATTTTCGCCTGGTGTTCGACACGGTTTTGGCGGTCCGAATGCACGCGGCGCTGCTGGCTCGAGCGCTGTTCTTCGTGGCGGCCGATAAGGCCGGGGGGGTCGGCGGCCCGATGGCGACGGGGTCGATTCCGGGTCGGCTGCTCCGCTGGATCAGCCCGGTGCGGCTGCTGAGGATGGCACGCGGTGAATCTGGCGGGCGCGAACGTTTGGCGGCATCGGTCGGGACGGGGCTGGCGATGGCGACGCTGCCGCTCTACGGGATCAAGACGCTGCTGTGCATGTGGCTTTCAGCCCGGTTTCGACTGCACCCGCTGGCGGTGATCAGCGTTTCGAGCCTGTCGACGCCGCCGATCGGATTTCTCTTCATCGCGGCGTCGATCTTCGCGGGGCATGTGATGATGCACGGTTCACGGCCGGGGCTGGAGCTTGACCGAGTTCGAACAAGCGGAGTGTGGGAGATGCTGGGCACACTCACCGTTGAATGGGTCGTCGGGAGTTTGGTCGTGGCGACCGTTCTTGGGCTCGTCGGATACGGCTTGGTGCGGGTGGCTTTGTCGCGGGTGCCTCAGCGGATGGATGACGTCTCTGCTGCGGAGGGAAACGGGGAGGCCGGCGTCAAACCGTTGCCGCAAGCGGCGCACGGACTGTGATGTGGATGTCGGCGGGGGCAGCACCTGATTCGCGATGGCGCAGGAACGCCGGTGGTTGCGGCGGCTCGGCGATCAGCAGAAAGGGGCGGCGGTGCGGGGCGAGGGCGACGTGTTGCTGCAGCCAGACGCAAAAGTCAAAGGCGCGGTGGCGCCAGCGCAGCGACCAGGGCACGCCGGGGAAGACCTGGCCGGCCAAAACGGAGATGATCGCGGCGGGCATCTGGAGCGGGCCACCGCCGTTCATGAAGAGCTCGCGGAATGATTGGCGATAGAAGTTCTTGATGAGGCGCCAGAAGGGCTTGGTGGTGCGGTCAATGAAGGCAATGTGATCGCGAGCCGCGGCGGGCTGGTTGAGCTGGCCGGCGAGCACCCTGGCAACGAGTTCGGCGACGTGCTTGCCGCTCATCATGGCGAGGGTTACGCCGGTGGAGAAGATCGGGTCGAGGAAGCACGCGGCATCGCCGACGAGAAAGTGGCCGGGGCCGGCGTAAGGGCGGCAGCGGTAGCTGAAATCGGAAAGGACGAGGTTTTCGTGCGGGCCGGTGGCGTCGCGCATGCGGTCGCGAACCATCGGGCACCGGGAGATCGCCCAGGCGAGCAGGTCCGTGGCGGGAACATTAAGCGTGCGAACGAAGCAGGGGCGGGTCACAAAGCCGACGCTGGTGGTCGTCTCGTTGATGGCGATGAGCCAGAACCAGCCTTCGTCGCACATGATGATTGTCGGGTGGCCGGACTCGTCGCCGGTCAAACGCTCGACGTTTAGAAAATGCTGGAAGTAGGCGACTTTCTGCAGTTGCGGATCATCAAAACCGCGCCGGGTCTTTAGCGCGCGGCCGATCAGCGTGCCCTGGCCGCTGGCATCAAGGAGCATGCGGCCGCTGACGGAGCCGGCATCGGTCTGCACCTGCACATCACCCTGGGCCAGACGGTCGATGGCGCGCACGGGGCAACCTTCACGGACTTCGGCGCCTGCTTCGCGGGCCAGATCGAGCAGCGCTTTATCAAAGACGGAGCGCTCGATGTTGAAGATCGGCTGGCCTTTGATGAGGGCATCCTTGAACGTGAACTTGCGGGTGGGTGGGCCGTCGCCGAAGCCAAACTCGGCTCCGTTTTTGCAAACGTGCGGCAGGCTCCAGATGCGGTCTTCGATGCCGAGATCGCGGAGCAAGAGAGAGGTTCGGGGGAGGATGGACTCGCCGATGTGAAAGCGGGGGTGGTGATCTTTCTCGAGGACGCACACCTTGAGCCCGCGTCGAGCGAGCACCATGGCGGCCGTTGCACCCGCCGGGCCTCCACCCGCGATCAGCACGTCATATTCGGGATTCATTGGGTTCACTCAGGCGGATTGGGGCGGGCGGTATGGGTCCAACCGCGACACATATTAGGGACGAGCTGGCCTGCCGGCGCTTAACTGCCTTCTGAGCGAGGCGCGCAGCGGGGCGCGAGAAGCGCGGCGGGCGGAACGAAGCGGACGCCGGTGACGGAGCCCTCCCAGTCGGAGCAGAGCGACGTGAAACTCTCCGCCACTCGCACTCCCACTCCGCCCCCCGCGCCCGCCCCCGGCCCCGGCCCGGCAGACTCGCCTGTCAGCAGCGCACGGGCAATGCCAACGAAGGGCGTGAGCGCGAAGGCCTCGCCGAAGACATCCGCCGCGGAAGGACTTTGGCTGGCCGATCGGCGGCGGTAGCGCAGGCCGGCGGCTTCGGCGCGGCCCAGCCATGTTCCGCTCGCAGACCCGATGACACGTTCGCAGGGGCCGAGCGTGGACATGACGCGCGAGACGGCTCTGGGCACGCCGGCCGAACCGAGGAACGCTGAGTTGGCAGCGCCGATCGCGGTCCAAGCGGCAGCGCCTCGGGCTGCTGCGGAGTGGGCTGATTCGACGACGAATGCGACCGCTCCGTGCGAGGTGCGGAAACCGGCAACGCCTTTTTCGTCGCGCAGGTCGAGCGCTGAGTACACCGAATCGACGAGTGCGCTGGGTTCTTCCATCGCCACGACGAGCACGAGCTGCGCTGCGCCGGTTTGCACCCGAGCGGCGGCAAGGGCGAGCGCATCGAGACCGGCGGTTCGTGAGCCCATGATGACCTGACAGGCGCCGCGAATGTTGAACGCGGTGCTGAGGTGGGCGGCGGCGGCGTTGGGCACGCCCTCGGCGAAGAGCACCGGGTTGGCGGCGAGCGGGCCTTCGCGGACGATCTGGCTGTAATACTCGGCGCAGAAGCCGACGGACCCGTGCATCGATCCCACCATGCACGATGCGGAAGCGAGGCGCTCGGAATCGGCGGCAAGCTGGGCATCAGCGAGCGCGAGTTCGGCGGCGGCGAGGGCGAACTTCACCGATGGGCTCATTCGCCGCGCTCGGCGGGCGGTGGTAAACTGGGCGAGGGTGCTGTCGGAGATGGCGGCTGGAAGGGCGAGGCCGGGCTTCTGGCGCAGATGCGTTGAGAGCTGCTGCCAGCCGACGATACCGGGAAGAAGCACGCCCATGCCGGTGATGCACGGGGTCGTTTTCGGTTGAACGTCGATGGGGACGTTGGCTGATGCGGCGGCGGGGCTGGTCAGCACGACACAGGTGTTGGCGCCTCCGAAGCCCAAGGAGGTATTGAGTGTTCGGCGAATATCGGCGGGGGCGGGCGCTCCTACTGAGACGTTGAGGCCGGGGTACTCGATATCCGCAAGAGCCACGTTGGCAGTCGTGGGCCGCATCTGGTCGCGGATGGCGAGGACGGAGAGGATCAGTTCAATCGCCCCTGCGCCGCCAAGGGTGTGGGTAAGGCGGCTCTTGTGCGCCACGACAGGCACGGCGTGCAGATGAGTGCCGAGCAGGCCAGCGAGGGCGGCAGACTCGCCGGCGTCATTGTCGGGCGTGCCGGTGGCATGGGCGGTGATGAGGCTGATGTCTGGCGCGGTCAATCCGGCGCGGGCCAGGGCGGTGCGCATGGCGCATAGGGCACCGGCACCCTGGGGATGCGGCTTGGTGAGGTGGTGGGCATCGGCTGATTCGCCCCAACCGGCGAGCCGGGCGAGGACGCGAGCGCCACGGGTGGCCGCGTCGCCAGCCCGCTCGAGAATGATGACGCCGTACCCCTCGCCGACTTTCATGCCTTGGCGACCGGTGCAGAACGGCCTGAGATCGGTTGGCGTGATGAGTCGCAGGGCCTGAAAGCCGGCCCAGGAATACTCGCTGATGGCGTCATAACCGCCGGCGACGACCATATCGGCCGCGCCGGATTCGAGAAGCGTGACGCCGAGCGTAATGGCTCCGAGGCTTGAGGAGCAGGCCGAGCAGGTTGTCGCGACCGAGCCCTCTATCCCCAGGCCCGCGATGGCGCGGGCGGCGGTGGCGCCGGCGAGGAACTCACGCAAATGTGAAATGTCCTGCGTGCGGAGATAGCGGCCGCCGGCACGCATGCCGTGCAGGGTGGTGCCGAAAATGGCGGCGGTGCGGCGCGGGCTTGGGCGCGGAGCGCGGGCGGAGTTCAGGCCTGCATCGCGGAGGGCATGCTCGACCGTCCAGCGGAGCATGCGGGCTTCGCGCGAAAGATCGGGCCGGTACTCGGCAGGTGGTTCGAGCGCTTGACCCCCCACGCTTTCGGCGGGCAAGGCGGACTCAACGGCCGGGAGCGGACCGATGCCCACATCACCTGCCAAGACGGCTCGCCACGTCGTTTCGGCATCGGCACCGAGCGAGGTGCACATGGCGATGCCGGTGATGACGACCGCCGGGAGGACGACTGGAGTGGGGACGACTGGAGGGGGGACAACCGGAAGGGGCCCGCTTGAGGTTGCCGGGATGTCGCCAAGAGCCTCAGCCACCACGATCCTCCTCGAATGCGGCGTCGAGCACGAGCCACTGCTGGGGATAGTGGGCGACGACGGCTTCAATGGCGCGAGCGACGGCCAGGACGGCGTGATCGATCGGACCGCTTGCGATCGCGGGGCTCGATTCGCCCGGTTCAATCGGCGTTGCGAGGAAAATATCGTGCTTCCCATCGGCGCGACGGATGGCGAATACCGGAATAATCGGGCTTGAGGTGAGCCGAGCGAGGCGGACTGGCCCGGTGGGGATGCGGAGCGAACCGCCGAGGAAGGGGACAACGATCGACTGCTGGCCGGGAACGGCCCGGTCGCCCTGCATGACGACGACCTCGTTGCGCAGCAGCGCCTCGCGCAGGGCGATCCAAGTGCCGAAACCGTCGTCGATGGCGGCTTCGTGGACGGCGAGGGCCCGGCGGAGAGACGATCGCATGCGTTCAAAGGGCCCGGACTGGTCGCGTTTGAAAACCACGTGCACGGAGTTCTCTACCCGCCGGAGGGCGATGAGACCCGCTTCGAAAGAGCCGATGTGCGCCGTAACCAGAACTGCCCCGCGGCCGCGGCTGCGGGCGGCGCGATACTCGTGTTCACCGGCGACATTGCCGACAAGTCTTTGGGCAAGGTGCGAATCGTGCACCTGGCGGCTGACGAGGGCCATATCGGTGATGAACGAGTAGAAGTTCGCGAGGACGCTGCGCGTGAAGGCTCGCTGTGCAGCGGGGCTGAGCGGATGGCCGTAGATTCGGGAGGCGTTCAGGCGGGTGCTGCGACGGATGCCGGGAACGAGCCAGGCCACGAGTGGAACGATGAGCGGGCGGAGGAAGCGGGTGAGGCGCGGGGCCCAAGCCGCGAGAAGGAAGAAGGGACCGAGCGCTCTTGGCGTGGCCCCGGGGACGGGGACTTCAGCACCGGGGGCGGGTGCGGAACGCTGGGGCGAGTTGGCAGAACGGCGTTGCGGGGCGGGAGTGGCGAGGGCGGATGGCATGCGGGGCTTGCAGCGCGGGTTTTGCAACGACGGCGGCGAGCGGCTGGATCGTACCATAGACTGCTGCGTGGTGCCCGCCTTCTATAGCGTTTCGCGGCTGTTTGGCCGCTTCGTGATGTTCCAGTGCCTCCGCGAGGTGGTGCTGGATGCCGACCGCGCCGATCGTGAAGGCGGTTTCATCTTGGCGTGCACCCATCTCAGTCATCTCGAGCCGTTTGTTGTGGCGTCGGTGATTCGGCGACGGGTCCGCTGGATGGCCAGGGTTGAGTTCTTCGGACTTTGGTGGGCTGGGAGAGTGCTTCGGATGGGCGGGGCGTTTCCGGTGGACCGGTTTGGGAACTCGATGCCGGCGGTCAGACGGGCCGTTGCGCTGGCCCGCGCTGGTGAGATCGTGGGGATCTTCCCGGAGGGCGGCGTTGCGAACGGTGCGCGATCGGTTTTTCGCGGCGCGCCCTATAAACACGGTGCATGCACGGCCGCGGTTGCGACCAGACTGCCGATTGTGCCGGTGGTGGTGCTGGGCACGCATGATCTCAACCGGGTAGCGCCATGGCTCCCGTTCCGGCGCGGGCGGGTGTGGGTGGCGTTTGGCCGCGATGTGCTGCCGCCGGCACCGAGTGAATCACGGAGGGCGGATCGACTGGAAATGGCCGAGCGGCTGCAGGCTGAGTTTGTGCGGACGTACCAGGAGCTTCTCAACCGTGCGGGGCTGGCGGATGCCGAGGTTCCGTGAGGGCTCGTGGAGAGTTGGTCAAGCATGAGTGATACGTTCTACAAGTTTGTTCGCCTGGCTGGCAAGCTGACATTTTGGATGAGCGCTGCGCCGGTGGTGCTGGGGCGAGAGCATCTGCCAAAGGCGGGAGCGTGCATTCTCGCCTCAACGCATGAGAGCCCGTACGACGTGGCCCTGCTCATCGTGAACGCGCCAAGGCTGCTCGACTTTGTGAGCATTGTTGAGGTCTTCCGCAACCCGCTGGTCGGCTGGTTCTACGGATCGCTCAACGCATTTCCACTCGACCGCTCGAGGCCGGACAGCAAAACGGTTCGCAAACTCCTTGACCGCCTGAAGCGCGGGCGCGCCGTCTGCATGTTTCCCGAGGGGGGGCTGCGACCGGGCCCGCAGTCGGTGATCCACACGCGGCGGATTCGTCCTGGAATTGGCCGAATCGCGGCGCTCAGCGGAGCGTGCATCATCCCGTGCGTGATCATCAACTCCGGAGCCTACCGCCGCCCGCTGAACTGGCTCCCGGTGTTTCGCACGCGCTACGGCGTGATCTTCGGCGAGCCAATGCCGCCGGGAGTGGATGCCAGCGCGACCGAGGAGGCCCTTGTGAACCAACTCGTGCATCTGCACGCGACGCTGCAGCGGGCGCTCGGCGAGTCCGCGTCGAGAGCAGCCTCGTCAGCTCAGTGAATGAGCGAGGCGGGCGAGGTGACGGAATCACCGGCCGGGGCGCGAAGGATGAGTATCGGCATCAGCAACAGGAGCACCGCGCCAAACGCCGCGGTGATTCCGACCGAGGCGACCATGCCGAGCGAGGCAATCGCCGGGGTATGACTCATGGCCAGAGCAAGGAACGCCGTGAGCGTGGTGGCGGCGGCGAGAATGATGGCGTGCGTGGTCAATCGCAGGTGACGAACGAGTCCCGAGCGGGTCTGCCCGTGGGCTCTGGACGCGGCGACGAGGAACACGCCGGCATCGACGGCGATCCCGTCGAGGAGGGGAATGGCGACACTGTTGATCGGATTGAAGTTCTGACCGGTGGCCATCATGAAGAGCACGGTTGCGCCTGCTGCGAAGACGAGCGGCAGGAGCGCCAGCGCAACGTCAACGGGGCGCCGGAACACGATGAGCAACCAGACGAGAACCAGCCCGACAGAAATGAGGACTGACCGAATGAGGTCGGAGCGAACGGCCGCGTCGAGTTCTTCGGACACGGCGGCAAACCCGGCAACGGTGACGCCGGGGTGGTCCTTGAGAGCCAAGTTGAGCCCGCCCACCGCGGCGGCGCGGGCCAACCGGTCGGAAAGCGGTCGGTCGAACATCGCCAAGAGCACAGTGCGCGGGGTGGAGGATGCGAAGCTGCGCGGAAAAAAGCGTGCGGCAAGATCGGCATCAGCGAGGATGCCGGCGAGTGTCGGGGGGTCGCGGCTGAGGAGGAGCGATTCGAGAAAACGCCGGTAACCGGCAAACGCTGCGGGATCGAAGATGCTGGCTTCGAGGGCCGTGTCGAAGGCTTTGAGGGTGGCGGGGCCATCCACAGCGGCGAGGCGCGGCGTGCGGGAGGCCACATGCTGCGGATCCGGCACGAGCTGATGCAGGCCGGCAACCCGCAGCAAGCCGGGAACGCTCGATTGAGCAGCCTCGATGGCGCGGGCCGCGTCCCGGGATTTGACAAGCAGCTCTTCAAACGAGCGTGCCTCAATCTCGATGGGCACCATCTCTCCTCGGCCGGCAAACCGCTGCATAGCGAGGCGGGTCGCGTCGAGGGCGGGGTTGGGACGCGGGTGCAGAACCGACAGATCGGGTTCAATCTGGAGTGAGAAGCCACGAACGCCCGCCGAGACGACGGCCACGACCAACATAAATGAGCACAACGCGATGCAGCTCCGCGGCCAGCGGGCGACGGCATCGGCAACGCGGCCGATTCGATCGACTCCGGTGGCCGGGCGGGCGGAGGAATGACGGCCATCGACCGCGCCGAGCACGGCGGGAAGCAGAACGAAGATGGCTCCCAGCGCGCCGAGCAAGCCGGCGGCGCCGAGCGCGGCAAAGTCGCTCAGCATCTTGATCTGCGACGGCCACAGTGAAGCGAATCCGAAGATGCTGGTGAGGCAGTTGGTGGCGATCGGGATCGCCATCTGACGCGCCGTCTGCGAAGCGGCATCGACACACGAGAGCCCGCTGGCCCGCGCTCCCTCGTAGTGGGAAAGGAAGTGAATGCCGTAGTCTGTACCGAGTCCGGCGAGGAGGGCTGCGATCATGGCACCGAGCGGGGAGATGTCGCGAAGGAAGAGACTGAGCACGCCGACGCCGACGATCATGCCCACTGACGCAACGCCGCCCACGAGGAGTGCCGCGGACCAACGGCGATAGAACACGGCGAACAAAACCACGAGGAGCCCGACCGAAATGACGGTCGCCCAGATCGCGTCGGAGCGGATCATGCTCGCAGCGGTTGAGGCGATTGCCGCCGGGCCGCCGACCTGCACGATGAGCTGGCCGGGATGCGCGAGCTCGACATGCTTTGCGACGATCTGCGAGAGTTTTCGTGCCACCTCGAGGTTTGAAGCGGGTTCAAAGCTCGAAACGCGGAGGAGGATGGCCCGGCCGTCAGCGGACAGCTCTCCGGCGGTGGGCGGCGGGGCGGCGGCGGACGGATCAGCGGCCGGCGGATCAATCGAGATGCCGGAAGCGGGTCCTGACGACAGAAGCTCGAACAATCGGAGCGGATCGCGGAGAATCGCCTTGCCGACCGCTCCGGCTGCGGGACCGCCGGCGACCATCATGGCCTCGTTGCGAACAATCTGATCTTTGATGGCGACGGGTTCAAGCTTGCGGAGCGCGGCGTCGAACTGTTCGTCGGTGAGGAAGAAGGCCGCGCGGGGAGTGATGACGTCGCGAACGTAGCGGGCCACAGCCTGATCAGGACCGGAGCGCACGGCCGCCACGAGGGCGCGGGCGTCTGGGTCTTCAGCGAGTGAGCGCTCGAGCCGCGAGGCAAACGCGATCAGTTCATCCGATGCATCGCCGGTGAGGGGCGGCGAACCGACAGGGAACTGGACGACCACCAGCAGATCGTCGGCCCGTTGGTAGTCGCTGGTGATGCGCTCGGTGGCCGCGGCGGCTTTGGCACCGTGGCCAAGCATGGCGGAGAGCGAAGTTGAAACGGAGAGTTGGCCGATCGAGACCAGCGAAAAAAGGAGCGCGATAGTCCATACGGTGATGATGGTGCGCGGCCGGAGCACGCACCAGCGTGCGAGGTGGCCCGCGGCTGGCAGGCTCATGGCGTCGCGCGGGGGCGGGCGGGAGTGGAAGTTGGGCCAGCGCGCGCACTCATGGCAGTCGCCTGGCCCGCGCGGGGGGCACGAACGCCGTGGGCGGGAGTTCGCCGTTGAGTTCCACTTCGGACATGGTGACTTGAATGGTGCCGTCGGGCCCGGAGAGGCCGAGTTGGTGCGGCCAGGGGATGCCGGCGAGGAAGCGGTAGTCTTGGAGGGAGAGTTCACTGGTGCCGCGAGGATCGACGGCAGTGAATGAGGCTGGGGTGAGGGTTTGGCGCGCAATCTGGCAGGTGGCCTGGTCAAGGCGTGACGGCGCGGGGGATGCCACGAGCAGCGTGGGCGTGATCTGACTGACGGTGGCGGTACGGAAGTAGGCGGGGCCGAGGAAGTCGAAGGCCTCGGCGATTCGCTTTGCAGGATGGGTGACGCTTACGGGCGGCGGGCCCGAAAGGGCCGCGACGGCGGGCTGTGCCGGCTGTGGTGCCCGCGGATCCTCCGGGGTCATCAGCCACGCTGAACCGTCGGTGAGGGTGAGGTCAAACACCGCTTGGCCGAGCTTCCAGCCGCGGAGGCGAACTTGCGGCCCGTTGGTGGTTTGCGGCGCCGCCAGCAGCACACCATCGAGCTTGATGCGCTGTTCGTCGGGGCCGGTGAGGACGATCTCGCACTGTGCCGAGACGGAGAGAATCGAAGCCTGCCGGTCGGCGATGATCCGCAGCGACTCCTCGCCGGACACGAGTTGATACTGCGGGAGCGGTGATGGGGGTGCGGTGACGGCGCAGCCGCTCAGCATGCACCAGCTACTGATCACGCAGCAGCCACAGGTCACGCCCGCGCGGGCAAGGAAGAGCACCGCTCCGGCACGGTCGATGTATTTAGCATTTGTCACGGAGGAGCTTTCCGGTGGGTGATCGAGGGAGCGACTGGACAAACTCGAAGATACGCGGGATCTTGCCGGTCGCGAGGCGAGGACGGAGGAACGCACGCAAGTCTTCAGTTGTGAGCGGCCCATCAGGCCGACGGGGCACGATCAGCGCGCGAAGGCGGCTGCGTGTCTGCGAAGCGGCCAAGGCGACCACAGCGCAATCCGCGATCTCGGGATGCGACAAGAGTTCTGCTTCGATCTCGAGCGGATTGACCTTGTGCCCGCCGAGGTCGATCAGGTGTTTCAGGCGGCCGGTGATCTCGACCCACCCGTCGGCGTCCATTCGTGCCAGATCGCCGGTCAGGAAAAAGCCGTCGATCAAGGGCGTGGGCTCATCGAGGTAGCCAGTGAGCATTGATGGCGCCCGCACCGCCAAGTGACCTTCCTGCCCGAACGGGAGCGTGCTCTTCGCGTCGCTCGGATCGACGATTCGGAAGCGGGCACCGCCGATGGCTTGCCCAATATACCCGGGTGGCGTGGGCAGGGCGGGCGAAGGGAAATGAATCGCGACCGTGCCCAGTTCGCTCGCGCCGTAGAGATTTCCGACGGGCAATCGCCAGTGAGCGATGAACGCTGATCGGATCGGCTCTGGCAGCGCGGCACCGGCCGAAACAGCGAGGCGGAGGCGGCTGGAACCGCCCGGCGCAGCGCGGGCGAGCGCTTCGAAGATGAAGGGGACGCCGGGGAGGACCGTCACGCACTCGCTCAGTTGGCGCAAGAGGGCCGCGATCTCAAAGCGCGGGAGAATATGGAGCGCCGACCCGGCGGTGATGCTCGCGACGAGCATATCGATTCCGTACGAGTGCGAGAGGGGTGTCGAGAGCAGCACGCAGTCCGCGGCGGTCAGACTCAGGCCGCCGACGACCGTGTCGGCATCGGCATCGAGCGCTGGCGATTCTCGCAGCGCGAGTTTGGGGCGGGCGGTGGTTCCTGATGTGGCCAGCACGACCGCGCCGGGAACGGGGGCTTGACGGACTTGGACGTCCGGGGGTCGACCTGGCGCGGAATCAAGTTCGAGGATCGGAAGCACACCGGCGAAGGCTTGCCGGGCCGCGGGCGCATCTTGAACGATAGCGAGCGTCGCGTGAGCGCGCTGGGCGATTGCCAGCACCTCACGCGGTGCGGCGCGGGCGTCGAGCCCGACCCATCGAACGCCGGCGGCAATGGCGGCCAGGCAGCAGGTGGCGGCGGCGATTCCGGCGGGCATGATGGCGATGATGGCGTCGCCGGCTTGAGCCGACCTGATCAGCAGGGTGGCGAGGCGCGAGACTTCGGCCTGGAGGGTTGCGTAGGTGCAGGTGCGGGCAACGGCGCCCGCCTCGTCAATCTCGGCGAGGGCCACGAAGCTGGGCCGGATGCGACTGTGAACGGCGAGCGCCGCGAGCAGACGTGATGGCGTTCGAACGCTCATGCGCAGGTGGGCACGCGGCCGTGTTCGGCCGCCGGCGAGCCGATCGTGGCCTCAATCTCCACGAGAAGTTCGGGGCGGCAGATGACACCGTGCAGAACCTCGATCGCCGCAGAGCGCGGAAGTTTGGCGCGGATCGCCTGGGAGATCCAGCCCCCATCGGCGAGCGTGGTGTGATAGACGCGCGCGGTCTCGACACCGCTTAGTGCGAAACCGGGTGGGCTTTGGATGCTGGCGGCGAGCCGCTCGATGTTCTCGATCGACTCCGCAAACTGGCCGACGAGGTCGCCCTCGTGTCGCGAGGCTTCGCCGCGGATGCTGCCGGTGCCAGAAACGAGGAGCGTCGGACGCTGGGACTGGTCACCGAGGTTTGTAACGGTGGCTCGTGAGAAGCACGGCGGGCGGGGGCCGTGTGCGGACGAATAGAGATAGGCCGGTGTTTGCAGAGGATTCTCAACCGGCTGGCCCGGGCTGCGTGCGCCGAGCGCGTGGATGACCAGATCGTCTGAGAAATGGCCGACACCGGTGGCTGCTGGCAGCGATTGAGCGTGCCCGGTGCCCGAGGCCGCAGCGAGGCGCTGCAACCAACGCTGAAAGGCGTCGAATCGACCCGCGTTGAACACGCGGTAGCGATCCTCGCCGGGACGGAGCGGATCATGAATGCCGGGAATGAAGTTCCACATTCGCACCGCGTGGGGCGCCGAAGTCCGCGCGAGGGCGGCAAAGACAGCGAGGAAGGAAGCCGTGACGGCGGACTGGAACTGGTCGGCGGGGAGTGCGCGACAACCACGGAGCGTGGCCGAGATGAGCGCCGCATCGGTCCCGCTGCGATGACTTACCTCGATCTGCGTTCCTGGGGTGTGGCTTTGGCGGGGCCCGCCCGGCAACGGCATTCGATCGGTCGAGACATGGCGCGGGCAGCGCTCCAGGACCCAAGGGGGAACCGGCTGGCACCCGCTCGGCGAATCCGGGGGGAGTGCCTCGGCAACTGGTTCATTCAAGATTGAAACTGGTTCGAGTTTCATCAATTCTCAACCATCGTATCGCCTGAACGATCGAGAACCCGAAATGCCGCTGGTGGACTACTTTGGCCACGGGGTGACGGGGGGCGGCGAGGACGGGGTCGGCGGGGCAGGGGCACGATGAGCGAGTGGCCGTGAGATTCGCACATTGGGCGGGAGCGTGAGCTGCACGTCAGATCGTTTAAGACCGGTGTTGATGCGAATCGCCGTGAGCGAGATTTCCGTACGCTCGCCGTCGGCATCGGTCACGACGACCTTGGTTGCCGCGGGTATCGACTCATCGATGAGTACTTTGATCGTTTCGATGTATTTGCGGGTATCGGCCGACAACGGGCGAAGGAGCAGGGCGAGGAGCGCGGGGTTGGACTTGTCGGCGCCGAGCTCGGTCGGGTTAAGACGCTCGATCGAGAACCGGCGACGGAGGTCGGCGATGCGCGGCAAGGGCACGCCGGCAAAGTCGCTCAACGCGCCGCCGATCGGGTAGATTTCACAGAGCCCGTCCGCCGGGTAGTAGACACGGATCGCGCCGAGCGATTCAACTTCGACGGGCTGGGCCGTTGGGGTCGGGGGGAGCGAGACCGTCGGGGCCGTCGGTGGAGGCGTCGGCTCGGGCTTCGTCGCGGGCACGGGTGGCGCTGGTTCGATCACGCATACGACGGGGCTTGGCTTGGTCGTCTCCCAACGAACGAAGCCGTCTTTGGACGTCATCACGCCTTCGGAGACGATGGGTTTCTTCAGGAGCGGGGTGTGCTTTTCCTGACGGAACGCGGCTCGGAAGTCGCTGGTCTTGGACATCAGGTCGTCAAGGGCGGTGAGACGCTTGTCGAATATCGGATCCGCCGGGAGGGTCGGCGGTGCGGACTTGGTTGGCACCGGCGGCTCGACGCCAGCTTGCGAGGGTGGCCCGAGTGGCCCGAGTGAGCACAACACGAGGAAGACAACCTGGCAAGCGAGAGGCGTCATCGAGTTTCCTCCGCGATTGTCGCATCGGTGAAGACACCGCGCGGCAAACCGAGAACAAGTGAGCCGACCGCGGCGGTTTCAGTGCCGACGGTTGCTCGCACGTCAAACATGACGACGGACTCAAGCCGCCGCACGAGCACGGATTCGAGCCGGACTTCGGCAGGTGGGACGATTGCGGCCGGAAACTTGAGATCGATCCGGGCGAGACGGGCGGCGACAGGAGACGCGAGGGGCGAGGTGAGGGAAGCCTCGACATGGCCTTTGGCCCCGAACGCGACGAGGCCAGAAACTTGGGCCAGTGCTTCACCCACAAGCACGCCTGGAACAATCGGATGGCCGGGGAAATGGCCCTGAAAAAAAGCCTCGCGCCCGGTCACCCGCCAAAGCGCCACGGCGCGGCAGCCGGGTTCAATCTCGACCATCGCACTGACAAAGAGGAAGGGGTCGCGGTGCGGCAGACGGTGAACGATCTCGTGATTCGCTGAAGGGTTGGTCATTGAGCGGCGGAAGAGGCGGGGGCGGTCGGGACCGCGTTGGCCGCGGCGGATTCAACAAAGGCCGCCAGCGACTGCACGCTTGAAAAGGCAGACTTGTTCATGGATGCGTCATTGATCTTGATGCCGAACTCCTTTTCGATTCCGGTCACGATCAACAAAATGTCGAGTGAATCGAGGTCATACTCACCGCCGGCGAGAGCCATGTCATCGCTGATCTCGACCTCGGCGGCGAGTTTGAGACTGGCTCGGATGACGTTCTTGGTGCGGCAGATGGTGTCGGCAGTCGGCATGAATCGGCTCGGCGGACGGGTTGGTCACCGGACCAACAGGGCTTGCGTGTTGCGGTGGAGGATAAGCGGCCAAAACGTCGCGGCGAGACTTGCTGGGCGAACGGGGGGAACGGGGGGTTCACGTCGAACTGGGGGTTGGCTTGGCCGGCGGGGACGCACCCTTGACCCATCCTGTTCATGCGACAGCCACCCAGCACCCAACCGCGCACGGCAACCATCTCGTTAATATTCGCCCTCTCGGGTACCCCTCACGCCTCCCGCCGATCCTCCACCACATCCGGCCCTTCCGGAGCCGTCTCACCACTCCCGGCAGGCAGGCCCTTGGGCCGCGGCATCTCGAGCGCCCCGCACTCCGGGCACACCCGGCCCCACGTCGCCAGCACTTGCCCGCTCAGATCGTGCCCGCATCCCATGCACGTCGGCCGGCTCAGTCGCGCCGCCAACTTGTTTAGTGACATCGCCGCGGCGGCAACGGCCACGCCCACGGCCGGAATCCACGAAATCGCCCCGAAGGTGACGGCCGCAAACGTGCACAGCGCGATTCCCAGCACCCAGATGAACGCACGCAGCCGTAGGCCGCCAATGAATGATCGGCCCGTTTGGGCCAGTTGCGACAGGGCTTGCTGAGCTTTGGAGGCAGGTTCACTCAAGGTCGAAAACTCCCCGGGGAGCGACATCATCCACACCCGGCACCCAATCATAGGGTCTTCGCCTACATCGGCCGATACGCGTCGATAATTTCGCGAATCCGGTAAGGGCTGGGCACATCGTGCAGGATGACCATGTCGTCGTCACTGCTCGCGTTTGCGATGGTGATCGTCCCGATGTTCATCAGCCGGGCCGCAAACGTTTGCTTGATCTCGATATCCTGGATCGTTCGGTAGACCATTTCCAGCGATTTCTTGCTCAAAATCCCCTCGGTGAACACCACCCGCTTGGTGGTGATCTCGAGCCTTTCGCCCCAGTTGCGAATCTTCCACACCATCAGCCACACCAGCCCAATCACCCCCACAGCCAGTGCCCCCAGCGCCAGCGGCAACTGGCCCGTAAACGCCAGCCCCGCCGCGCCCGCGCCGCCCGCGAGCGTCAGCAGCAGGAGGAGCGAAAACGAAAACGGAGCGGCCCGGAACATGGCACCGCGCGTGGTCAAAATCGTGACCTCCGGCCCGTTCGAGGGCGGCAGCCCCAGCCCTGCCGCGCGATCTCCGGCCGCCACAGACCCGCCCCCGCCTCGGGCCACGTTGATATCCCCGCACGCCGGGCAGGGCACTTTTTTACCGGCAAACGAATCGTCTACGGTGAACGGCTTTTCGCACTTGTCGCAAAGGAGTGTGATCATGGTTGGTTATGAGCATATCGACCAAACCGGTTTCATGGCGTTATCCTCTCTTCATGACCTCCCCGCTTCCACTCGCCCCCCGCGCCGCCCACCCGACCATTTTCACCCTCACCCTTGAGCCCAACCAAGGCCCCATGGTCGTTCTCGACCATGCCCTTATCCAACGCATCGAGGCCACGCTAAGCCTTGTCCCCGTCTCCGCCACCGGCGTCATCCTCGCCTCTGGCTCCCCCCGCGTCTTCGTCGCCGGTGCTGATCTCAAGCAGATCGAATCTCTCGACGTTGCCGCCCTTGAGGCCTATCTCGCCTACGGCCAGCGCGTCTTCGGCATGCTCTGCCATCTCCGCTGCCCGACCGTGGCCGCCATCAACGGCGCTGCGCTCGGCGGCGGCCTCGAACTCGCCATGCACTGCGACGCCCTCATCGCCTGCAAGCCCCCAATGAAAGACGGCGCCCCCGGCCGCCCTTACCCCATCGGCCTACCCGAGGCCGGCCTCTCGATCTGTCCCGGCTGGGGCGGCACCAACCTTCTCCCCGCCCGCATGGACCCCGCCGATGCCATCGCCCGCACCGCAGAAGGCAGGCCGCTCACCCTCGAAGAAGCCATCACCGCCAAACTGCTCGACTCCGTTGCCGACTCGCCCGAATCGCTCATCGAAACCTGCACAACCTGGCTTCTGGCCAATCGCAACGCCCACGGCCAGCGCGCCGACGGCCAGCCGCTTCGCTGGATCGGCCGCCCGACCTGCAAGAACGCCGTGACGGCGGCGCTGCTGGCCGTTCAATCCACACTCCAAGGTACCGATGCCGCCCGCGCCTGTCTCGCCGCCACCCGCGCCGGTCTTGAGTCGGGCTGGCAGGCCGCCCTCAAAGTCGAGCGCACCGAACTCAACCGCCTTCGCCACACCCCTGCCGGCAAAGCCGCCATTCGGGCCTTCTTCGAGAAAGCCGCGGCACCGAAAAAATAATTCGCGGCCTCCACTCCGCACCGCGCGCATAAAAAAAGCCCCGGATTGCTCCGGGGCCTTTTCATTGCTGCTTGTTGAATCGCTCAAACGAAACGATTCATCAAATCAACTGCTTACCAGCCGCCGCGGCCGCCACCACCACCGCCGCCGCCTGAACCGCCGCGACCGCCGCCGCCGCCACCGAAGCCACCACGGCCGCCGCCGCCGCCAGCTTCACGGGGCTTGGCTTCGTTCACGGTCAGATCGCGACCGTCAACGTTCTTGCCGTTGAGGGCCGCCATCGCGGCCTTGGCCTCAGCGTCGTTGTGCATTTCGACGAAACCGAAACCACGGGGACGGCCCGTCTCGCGATCCATGACGAGCGCGGCCGAAGCCACTGCACCGTGCGGCTCGAACAGCGCCTGCAACTGACTCTCGGACGTGTTAAACGACAGATTTCCAACGTACATCTTCATGCTGCATCCATCCAAAGCCCTGAGGAAAAATCGAAAACCGGTGCTTGAACGTGGGCACATGAAAAGCGTCGGTACTCTCAGGCTCACCACGCGTTTCATGACGCAGGGTGGCTTTCAAGATACCCCATTCTATGCGGCCCAACCGCCCGGCTCACCTTTCTTCTTTTTCATCTCCTTCAGCCACCCCCCCCCCCCCCCCCCCCCCCCCCCCCCCCCCCCCCCCCCCCCCCCCCCCCCCCCCCCCCCCCCCCCTCCCCCCACACCCCCCCCACCCTCCCCCCCCCTCCCCA